>JGI24025J20009_10002594_pt1 | contig 12860 bp, 15 predicted proteins | sample Cruoilmetagenom3_FD_20009 | JGI IMG/M metagenome (IMG submission 20009)
AGTCCCGCGCCACCTGGTCGAGCCGCTTATTGGCGGTAATTGTGTGGTAGTCACGCCTGAGCTCCCGCTCCAGCCGCTGCTGGACGTCGATGTCGTCAGTCCCAGCTCCTCCAGCTTCGCAGCGATGCGCTCGTTGAGATCGCCGATAGCCACGCCCAGTTTGTCGCCGCGGGCGTCATAGTAGAGCGGCACTGTGGCTTTGTCCTCCACCGCCCGCTGGAAATCATAAGTGGAAACGTAGTCCCCGAAGACATCCCGCGTGGGTTCGACTTCGTTTTTGAATAATGGCGTGCCAGTAAAACCGATGAAGCTGGCATTCGGGAGGGCGTTTCGCATGTTGAGTGCCAGCGTGCCGTACTGGGTGCGGTGCGCCTCGTCGGTGATGACGATGATGTCGTCGCGCTGGGTGTAGCCTTCGTCGGGGTCCACGTCCCGGTTGAACTTCTGGATCAGCGAGAAGATGTGTGATTTGTGCTCTGCCAAAAGCCGGCTCAGGTGATCGCCGTCGGAGGCGCGGCACGGGTCACAGTCGTTGTCCACCACACCGCAGCCGGCAAAGGTCTTGTAGATCTGCGTGTCGAGGTCGTCGCGGTCAGTCAGCACAAGGAATGTGAAGTTGCCGCCGAGCTTGCGGTGTACCTTGCGGGTGAACATCACCATCGAGTAGCTCTTGCCAGCGCCCTGGGTGTGCCAGAAGACACCAAGTTTGCCCCTCCGCTCTTTGCGCTCGATCGCCGATTGGATGGCAAGGTTGACGCCGAGGAACTGGTGGTTGCGGGCAAGGATCTTCTTTGTCTCGCCAGAGGACTCGTCGAAGAGGGTGAAGTTCTCAACCAGGTCCATGAAGTTTCGCTTGTCGCAGACGCCCTTTAGAAGCGTCTCCATATCCACCACGCCCGGCTCCTGTTCAGCAAGGCGTTTCCAGTCGTGGAAGTGCTCCCACTTGCTGGTGATCGAACCGATCTTCGCCTGCTCCCCGTTGCCGAACATCACGATGGCGTTGTGGTGGAAGAGGTGCGGGATTGTGTCCCGGTAGTCAGAGTAGTTTTTCTCAAAGGCGGTCTTGAGGTTTTTGTGAATGTTCTTGCACTCGATAAACAGGAGCGGGATGCCGTTAACAAACCCCACGATGTCTGCCCGCTTGCGGTAGAGGTCGCCATGCACCCACAGCTCGCGTACGCAGAGGAAGTGGTTGTTGGCAGGCTCGGCGTAGTCGAACACACGCAGCCACTCTCGCGCCCGTTTGCCCTCGTCGCTCTTGAAGGTGACCTGCACGCCGTCGCGGATCAGGTCGTGTTTCTCGCGGTTGGTGGCGGCGATGGTCTGCGACGCGACGGTGGCTGTGATCTGGCGCACGGCGTCGTTGTAGGCTTCGTCGGGCAGGTCCGGGTTCAGTTCGACGAGCTTCTTGCGCAAGGTACGCGTCAGCACCACTTCACGGTCGGAGTTGCGACCCAGCAGGCTGCCCGGTCCGAAGTCTTCGTTGTTGTAGGCGTAGACCGATTCCCAGCCGAGCTGGTGCTCCAGGTACTCGGCTGTGGTCTGCTGGACGAGGGTGTCTTCTGAGTAAGGGTATGGGTTCATTTGCTTCCCCTCCATTTTTCCAGGAGTTCTTTGCCTTTTTTCGTTAACGTGTACTTCTGTAGTCGGCTGTTGGGCTTTTCAGGGATCGTGTACTCGATGGTCTTATTGTCCAGGAGCAGCCGGATGACAATATTAAGCTGGCCGGAGACTTCTTTCTGCCCCAATCCAGTGGATAATGCAGATTTTGCCATGGGACCATTGCTCAGCAAGCCAAGCACGCGCATTTCCAGCGACTCTGGCTGTGACTCTGGCTGCGGCCCGACTTCACCTGTAACTTCGTCTGCGACCTGATCCTCCACTTCTTCGTTCGGTCGCTTGAACGTGGTTGTCACCCAGTTCTCCGAGACCTCAATCACTGGCTCAGCCACACCGTAGTCCCGACACATCTCACGGATTCGTTTGATGCCACTGCCTACCTGTTCCACCATCTCCATACGATAGAACATCCCAAACAGCAATGGGTTGCGTGGCACACTCTTCACTCCCAAATCCTCCTCGTGCATCCCCGCGGGCAGTCCGCCCGGCGTCACAATCTCAAGACGGTCGTGGAAGATATACAACTGCACATTGGCAGTGGAACGGTAGTCACGGTACGCAATGGCATTCACGAGGGCTTCTCGAAGGGCATCCTCTGGTAACTCCAGTCGTTCGTCCCGACCTCTGGCATGTGGAATTAACGCAGTATTCAACTTTGCCTGCAAGTATGCCATCACATCCTCATAGATGGCGTAGAGATCGCCGGCAAAATCCTTGCGGTCGAGGATGTAAGTTTTGGTCGTTCCCCGGAACATTGCGCAGGTCACATGCGCCTGCAAGGTATAGCGGGTGATGTCATCACACAGCAACCAGGCACCGGCATAGGTCATCTTGCCGTCTTTGGTCAGATGCAGGTTATCCAATGCAGGACGAGGCTTAAGCCCCTCCGGAAGACGGGCGTGCTTAATAAAACGGCTCCANATCTCAGGGGTCAGGTCACGTTCCAGNTCATAATTGGTACAGGGTGTTTCATCAAAATGGATCAANCCTTCCTTGANGAAGAACTCACGNATCTCATCCCGAGCCATCTGTTGTGAGGTCGCTCCTTCGCGGATGAAGAACTTGCCGCCAAAGGAGTATGGCTTGCTGTGCTGTTCAGGCACAGTGATNNAAAGCACCTCGCCAATNCGCTCTACATCAACCGCGATTGGCGGTTCGGCAGAACGGGCGATGGACTGGACCCGGGACTTGAGTTCATTGTGATTGCCAACCCCGGTGATCTTCCCATCATCCTCCACCCCGATCAGGATGATGCCACCCGTTGCATTGGCAAAGGCGCATATCTCCCGCCCGAGGTTGGAAGTACCCGTACGTTTGAACTCTGTGGTGAAGCCTTCGCCGAGGGCGATAAGGTTGGAGAGGGTTTGTTTGTTCATACTGTCACCTCCCCGTTCATCAGGCGCGGCAGGAGGAGGTCACGAGATTCCTCAAACCTCATATTCTGTAGTTTCAAGTTTTTGAGTTGATCGTAAACGGGGGCAAGTGCCGCAAGGAAGTTCTGCATCAATGTTTTTGAGGGCATAAGCATCGGAACCTTCCGAAGTATCTGCTGACTGATATTCGTTTGCGCGGATCCTTGTGCAATTCCAATGAGAGTTTCACGAATGTTCTGGAAGAACAGCTGAGCGAAAATAAAGTTGGAGAACGGATGCCGAGGGAACAGAGCTACACATGCCTGATTGCTGGCTGACGGCATCTCCAGAATCCCAGTTCTTCCGATGTTCGTCCCAGCATAAATTGAAACGAGAAGGGTCCCCGATGGGAACAACTTCGCAGAAGACTTGCTCAACGCTTCGGTTGTAATTTTCTCCTCAGTTTCAAAGATGAAATCCTCGTTCAATTCCTGGGTTTTCACCCAGTTTGTGTCACCCTCAAAAAACTCGGGGCGCTTGCGACTTGGAGTACCACCAGAAGTTGTATCGAAGAAGTCCGCAACAGTACCATTCTCCCACCCCTCCGGCACGCCGTCGGTGATGGTGGCGTGTTCGTGACCGGGGAAGCGGAGGCGGACGAACCACTCCCTGTAGAGCAGCCGCGCCGCCTGCTCCAGCAACTGAATCCGCCGCCGGTTGTTCTCGATCAGGTCGTCGTAGGTGGAGAGGATGGAAACGATACGGTCTTGCACGGAAAGCGGGGGAATTGGAATCTCAATGTTCTTCAACATTGATAAATTTATATTTGGTTGAGCGGCTTGTGCATTAAGTCCTTGTACAAAGGCAAAGGTGTGCCGTTGCTTAAACCAAAAATATAGGTACCGCGGATTGGCCTTGGACCGCTCAACCCGCATTATTCCAACCGCCTGATTTGTGTTGGCTGGTAGGTGCGAAGGTTTGACTATTCCGCACTTGCCAATCTGTGCTCCCGCAATGGTTAAAAGCACATCATCTTCTTGTAAAATGGAACGTTTGAGTTTCTGGTGGACCTCCTCGCTGATGTGGAAGATGCCTTTGGAGCCAATGCGCTATCGCCATTTAGCGCCTCGGCCTTGATGAAGTTCACGCCGCTATCGGCAAAGCCCTGGTCCTTGGTCGGAGTAGTTCCTTTCGTAACTACGTGTGTAATATTACCGACTCTACGCTTCGGCCAACTTATACCCCCACCTCCTCGAAGTTCTTCTTGATACCCACCGCCAGCGCCGCCGCCTCAGCGTTGCGGTCTTCCAGCTCGGCGAGGATATCATAAATCATAATGCATCCCCCTCATCCAGCATTAATTCGGCTTCGAGCTCCTCAATGGTGGGCAGGCTCCCTTTGAGGTCATCGGGAAGGGTTTCAGTCAGGCGGGTTTCCCATTGTGCAACGCCCATTGGACTGCTGAACCCGCGCAAGGCATATTCCGCAACGAGCTGGTCTTTGCTCCTGCAAAGCAGCAGCCCGATGGTTGGCATGTCATCCGGGTGGCGCATCAGGTCATCCACAGCGGAAAGATAGAGGTTGAGCTGTCCGACGAATCCCGGGTCGAAGGGTACGGCTTTGAGTTCGACCACAACATAGCAGCGCAGCTTAAGGTGGTAAAACAATAAATCGAGATAAAAATCACTATCGCCAACTTCGAGCAATACCTGCCTGCCGACAAACGCAAATCCTGCCCCCAGCTCCAGCAAAAACCGCTGAATGTGGTCCATCAGCCCCTGCTCGACCTCCCTTTCCTTGCGAGGATCCGCCGTTCCAAGGAAATCGAACAGATAAGGGTCTTTGAATGCTTGCGCCGCCATATCCGATTCGGCAGGAGGAAGTGACAGGTCAAAATTATTGATCGCCTTGCCTTGCCGCTTATGAAGGTTCGATTCAATCTGCATGGTGAGAATATTGCGACTCCAGCCTTCTTCGGATGTCCTGTGCGCATACCAGAGCCGGGTTTCCGGTTCCGATACTTTTTCCAGCAATGCAATGTTGTGGTACCAGGTAATTTGTGCAAGCGATCCTTGCACAATTTCCCGCTCAGGCCATGCTTCGGCGAATTTACGCATATATTTCAGGTTACGAGGCGAAAATCCGCTCATATCGGGAAAGGCAGTTTTGAGGTCGTGGGAGAGGCGGTCAATGACTTTAGCGCCCCAGCCCTGGCGCTCCTGACGATCCAGAATGACTTTCCCAATATCCCAATACAGGAGCACCATAGCCGAATTGGCGGTCAGGGTGACACGCAGTCGCTCTGACTGTATCCGTTTTTTCAGTTCGCTCAGTACGGCGGCATATTCGGCGGGCACCTCAGTTTTTCCCACAGGCACCGGAAAAGAACCGTCTTCACGGCTGCGCCCCCTCGACTTCCTTTCGCTTTCAGTGCCGGAGACATCCGGGCTGCCCTTGTTCATATTCCCAACTCCTCAAAGTTCTTCTTGATAGTCGCTGCCTCAGCATTGCCACCTTCCTGCCCGATGTGAATGTCCCATCGTGATTGAAGATCGTTCATTCCACGCCCCCTATCGGGTCATGGCAACGCTCCATTATAACTATATTGTGCGACCATCCAATTTCTCGCACCAGTTGTGCGAGTTTTGGGGAATCTGCATACGCTTCACAAAATCCCTTCATGCACCACAGATTTGAGGTAGAAAATCCACCAACCCCGGGAAATTCATTTTGCAGGTCATTTGCCAATCGCTTGACAACGGATTTGCCCCAACCCTCTCTGTTTTGCCGTTCGGCAATCAGCTTGCCAATGTCCCAGTAAAGCGTGACCAGTTCCTTGTTAACCACTTTGAGGGCTTCGTATTGGGCTGAACGGATGCGCTCCTTCACTTCAACCAGAAGCGCGGCGTAATCGTCAGGTAATCGCTTCAAAAGTTTGGTCATATCCCCAACTCCTCAAAGTTCTTATTGATGGTCGTTGCCAGCGTTGCTACCTCGCTGTTGAGGTCTTCCGGTTCGTGCTCAAAAGGCTCTTGGCAGCGCTGCAAAACGATGAGGTTATGAGTCCAGCCGATTTGTGCAACGGGGGGTTGCACTTTTGGCAGGTCTCGATATGCGTGGTAGAACTCACGCTTCAGATTGTCTTTGCCACCTGCCATAAGAATCGGATTCATACTCCAGCTAATTTCTCCAACAAGTGGTTGGAGTTTTTCGTTGTCGTCATGCAACCGCCTGGAAAGTTCGCTCATATCCCCAACTCCTCAAAGTTCTTCTTGATGGTCGCGGCGAGCGTCACCGCTTCGTTGTTGAGGTCTTCCAGCTCCACGTGAATCTCCCGTAAAGTTTCCTCGAAGTCAAAGTCCTCATCCACTTCTTCAGGAGCCACGCCGACGTAGCGACCCGGGGTCAGGCTCCAGTCGTTTACCTCAATCTCGGCACGATCCACCAGCTTAATAAGCCCCGCAACATCGCAAAGCTCCGCCTCCGGGAAGCGCTCGGTGAGCCAGTATGCTTGCCGCCAGAAGTAGCGCACCTGCTTGAGCTGCTCGACTGCAAGCTGGCGTGCCTCATCGCCGGCTTTGCGGGCGCGAGTTACGTCCCTGCCCACCCAGGCATCGCTCGCTCTGGCGCCACACTCGTTCTCGCAGGTCTCGATGAGACGCGAGGCAAGCTTGTATAGCAAGTCGGTCTGCTTGATGAGGTCGCGGCTCGATTCAGCCAGCGGGTCGAGGCGGTCGACGGCTCGCTTGAGGTCACCGTTGGTAGTCTTCTGCTGTTTCCACGCCGCTTCCTGTTCGGCGAGGGCTTGCTGGAACGCCTCGACATCGGCATGGAATGCAGGCAGCGCCTCAGCCAGTTCCTTCCGCACCTCGGCGTGGGTGGCGTCTGCGGGCAGCGTGCCAAGGAAGGGTTGCAGGGTGCCGGTCAGGACATCGAGCGCAGCGGCAAAGTCAGGCAGCGGCTGGACGGTCTCGCCGCTTTCGTCCTCGGTGCTGAAGCAACCCGCGCCTTCGTCAAGGGTGTGGCGGCAGTAACCGGAGACGAGGTCGAGGTACTTCTCGGTCTGTCCGCGGTAGAGCCACACGATGGCAAGTAGGTTCTGCTGCTGCTCGGGGCTGAAGTCATATATCTTGCGGGTGACTTTGCGGTAGATGTTGCGTGCGTCGATCATCAGCACCTTATCGCGGTGCGCCTCGGGCTTGTCACGGTTGAAGAACCACAACTCACAGGGCACGGTGCGGGTGTAGAAGAAGTTCGAGCGGATGGCGACCATCACGTCCACGTCGCCGGTCTCAACCAGCTTCTGGCGCACCTTTGCCTCGCCGCCTCCGGCGCTGGATGCCTGCGACGACATGACAAAGCCAGCCCGCCCATTCTCGTTTAAGTAGCTGTAGAAGTAGCTGATCCAGACGTAGTTGCCGTTTGAGACCTTGCCCTTCTTGTTGACACCGGGCAGCCCGAAGGGCAGGCGCTGATCGGTCTTGACCTTGTCCGCGTCGATCTCGTCCACGTTAAACGGAGGATTTGCCATCACGAAGTCTGCCTTGCCTGCCAGTTCGTGGGGGTCTTCGTAGTAGGTGATCGCCTTCTGGATGTCGCCTTCAAGACCGTGAATAGCCAGGTTCATCTTGGCAAGGCGGATGGTGGTGGCGTTCTTCTCCAGACCGCGGAAGGTGAGCCGGTCGGTGGGATTCTGACCGTGCTCCTCCACAATGCGGGCGCTCTGCACGAACATGCCGCCGGAGCCGCAGGCAGGATCCAGCACCGTGCCGCCCTCGGGGTCGAGCACATGGGCGATGAGCGAGACCAGCGAGACGGGCGTAAAGAACTCGCCGCCGTCATGGGCTTTCTGGTCAGCGAACTGGGTGAGGAAGTACTCGTAGATGCGTCCGAAAACGTCGCCTGAGACTTTTTTCAGCTCGTCGGGGTTGAGGGTGCGCAGGAGCTGTCCGAGTACATCGTTGTCGAGTTCCTGGTATTCGCTTCGGGGCAGCACGCCTCGCAGGTTGTCGTAGTCGCGCTCTATGGACTCCATCGCCTCAATGATCGCCCTGGCGCGGTCTTCGCTGTCGGGCAGGGCTACGAGATAATCGAACTGCGCATTGGGCTGAAGGAAGATAGCGCTCTTCTGGGAGAAATCCTCCTTCAGGAGCTCCCGCGTCTTGCCACCGCGGGTGGGAAGGTTAGCCTCGATACCGTCCTTCACCGCGAGGTAGCGGCTGTATGCGTGCCTCAAGAACACCAGCCCCATCACGGGCAGGAAGTACTCGTTACTGGCGTAGTTGGAGTTTGCCCGCAGTGTGTCCGCCGCGCCCCAGAGGCGCTTTTCAATAGCTTCGATGTGTTCAAGTTGGGTCAATAAGTAACCCTCCAGTCTTATCTCTGGTCTTATTCTCATAAATAACCACATATCTCAAGTTTCCCTCGAAACCCCCAACCGCCGCCGAAACTGCACAATCACAACCCCCCGCATCACCCCGGCAGGCATCGCAAGAGAAGCCACAACATTGATCTGCTGGCCTCATTTCCTGATATCCCGCTCAAAATAGTAGAAGACCCGCTTCATAACCACCTCCGCAGCATGGTCATGAACTTAAATTCATCAAATCCGGACTGATCCTCACCAGCCCTCACATTCTCAAGGAATGCATCATCTAAGGATGCATCTTCTGAATTCAAGCGAACTCTGCATGATTGATCACGTTCCGGATATCGTCAGAGCCGGCGTTTCGAGCATCAGGATCGATGCGAGGGGTTTTGAGTCTGACCGTGCCGGGGCGATCACGCAGTTATACCGGGCTGCGCTCGATGGATGCTCTGCGCGGGATAGCAAGATTCAAAGTAGGTGTAAGGACATAACAGGGGAATATACAACAGGACACTACAGGAGAGGCGTTTTATGAGAATATTTCTATCAGGATCGATACGCGGCGGACGGCAGATGCTACCGGTGTACAGGCATATATACGATTTTCTGGAGAGTGTAGGGTGCGATGTCGTGAGCTGGCACGTGGTCGACCCGGGTTCGGATGAAGAAGAGGCGGATATGAGCGAGCAGGAGATATACCTGCGTGACATCGGGCTTCTCGAAGAGAGCGACTGCATGGTTGCAGAGGTCACTGTCCCGTCAACCGGTGTCGGCTACGAGGTCTGCCGGGCGCTCGGACTCGGGATACCGGTCCTTTGCGTGCACAGCGCCGGGGCGAACGTCTCTGCGATGATGCTTGGAAATCCGAACATGCAAGGGAGGGTCAGAGAATACAGAAGTCTGGACGACCTCGAACAGATTCTCTACGAATTTGCCGGAGCGCTTGGCGAGGGTGGCGACAGTAACGATTAAATACTGCCGTGCCCAATATAAAACCTGATAGATATGACAGGTGTCCTTGAATTATCGATTCTCGTGCTGGCAATAATCGCAGCGGTTATTTTATACAAGGTATTAAAAACAGCCAAGCATATCGTAATAAACGCCGTCATCGGTCTTGTCATACTGGTTCTGGCAAATCTTGCGCTTGGTCTCAAGATCGCATACACCTGGGTTGTGATTGCGATATGCGCTATCGGCGGAACAGTCGGTGCGCTTCTCGTAATCGTACTCCACTATCTGGGGCTTGCGTTCTGAGCAGACTCTGAAAACCGAGATAGGTTTTCGTCTACTCCGATTGAATCAACCTTGCCCCTCTGAAATCGATCCTGCTCCTGCCAACGCTTCCAAACTCAGAGAGTGCTGACTCGATCGCATCTCCGGCACCACCGGTTACATCGACTGCAAAGACGGAATCGCCAAGCATCGCCTGTGATGCCATGCCGCCTGCCGCCTCGACCGCGTCCACGGCATCAGAGACGGCATCGCTCATCAGTCCGGTTCCGGCTGCGAACCGCCTCGACTGGATCATGAAGTTCTCAACCGTCGGCATCTTCAAGAGTTCGCGCAGCGACGCCATCCCGGCAGGATTGATCCGATCTGCGGAACTCTTGTCGTTTAATATCTCTTTTGTTGGAATTTTATCAAAGACGACCCAGAAAACATCCTTCGCATCCGTGCATATCCGGTCAAGTCGCGCAGAAGCTCCGGGCGTGCGCCTGATGACCACGCCCCCGAGCGACTGCGCCACAACGTCCCCGAGTCCGGTCCGGTTCTCGACCTCTGCGATGTGTGCGATCTCTGTCAGCTGGTTTGCGGTCAGATTGAGTGATAGTGCGCAATTGAGTGCGAATGCAGTGCCGAGCGCACCTGCACCGCTCGCGCCGAACCCGGCGCCGATCGGGATGTCAGATGTGATGCGAACCGAACACGGGCGCCGGATCAGTCTTGAGACGACCGATCCGATCGTCGGGCACGGCGAATCATCCGGACCATCCGGACCGCCGATCTCGACGCGGGTGGTGCTGCCTGCTTCCAGCGTTATCCCGCAGCCGAGCGATCCTGTCATCGCTGGGTTTTCATGCGGGCAGATCACGAAGAATCCTGTGATATGCGCCGGCGCAAACGCGGCTCTGGGTCCGGGGGATCGAGTCATGGTATGTGTTCCACACAAGCGGTAAAAGTCACCGGATTTAACCACAGAGGACACAGAGAGCGCAGAGTTTTAAATCCATCCTCTGTGTCGCTCTGTGCTCTCTGTGGTTGTATTTCCTACCGATGTCATTTATGCCAGTCGCGGTGTTGTGCATCCGACTGACCATTGCACAATTTTGGATCATTTAAGAAACTCCACGTGATACTCTGCATGTTCCTTTGCACCACGGTAGCACAGATGATCCGGGGTCAGTTCACCCCAGATTCCCGATGATCGCGTCCGTCATAGAGCTCATGCTCGCACTTCCGCCGAGATCGTACGTGGTTATGCCCTCCGCAATCGTCTGCTCGGTCGCACGGATGATCGCATCCGCCCCCTCATTCGCGCCGAGATACCGAAGCATCCATGCGCCGGCAAGGATCGTTGCGCACGGATTCACCTTGTCCATCCCCTTGTACTTCGGAGCGGAGCCGTGTGCCGGCTCAAACATTGCGTAATCGTCGCCGATGTTTGCCGAATACACAAGACCGATGCTCCCGATCAGCCCTGCGCACTGCTCGCTTATGATATCCATAAAGAGGTTCGTTGAGACGAGCACCTTATGATCGAAGAGTTGCGGGTTCTTTACGAGTTGCTGCGCCATGTTATCGACGTGATACTCCCAGAGTTCCACATCAGGATACTCGATTGCAGTGGCGCGCAATGCGTCCATGAACGCGCCGCAGGTCATCCTTAAGATGTTACTCTTGTGGATGCCGACAACAGTATCCCAGCCCCGCCTCGTAGCGTCCTCAAAAGCGTACCTTGAGATATTCTCACATGCGCGTCGCGTGATTCTCCGGATCGCAATGAATGTATCATCTGTTATATCCACTTCTTTTCCAAAATACATGCCTTCCGTTGCTTCCCTGACTGCGACGAAATCGACGTCGCCAAGCGGCGCAGGCGCTCCTGTAAATGTCTTTATCGGGCGCACGTTCGCATAGAGATCGAACCGCTGGCGGATGCTTACGGCAACGCTCCTTGGTGCGCCAACGACTCCGGGCGTCGTGGTCGGTCCCTTGAAACACGCATCGGTCTCCTGTAGTACGTCCCATGTCTCATCCGGGATCAGGGAGTCTCCGCCGTGTTCCTTCCACCATTCCTCTCCTGCCTCGCACGGCACAAACTCGATATCCGGACTCACCGCATCCACAACCCGCATCATGGAGTCCACAAGTTCCGGTCCTGTGCCGTCGCCTCGAATGACTGCTGCTTTCTTCATAGTATCTATTATCAGAAGGTATATATCAGATAAATGTGTTGTGCCAGTTGAAGGTTTTTATCATGAGCGAAACACTTAGAAAGTTGGGACTCATCGGGATCGGCGTGCTCGCCATCACCGAGGAGAAGATCAGGCAGACCGTGGACGAACTTATCGAGAAAGGAGAGATGAATCGGGAAGAAGGGAAATCCCTTGTTCAGGAACTCCTGACCGAGAAGAAGAAGCAGATGCAGGAACTCGGAGATACGATCTCAAATAGTGTGCAGAACTCGATCGATCGGTCAAAGATCGCAACGAAGGACGATGTCGCACGTATGGAGGATAAGATCGCAGAACTCGAAAAGACCGTTAAGGAACTTTTCGAGAGGTGAGGCGGTGGTTTATGGATCTCGAGGAAGTCGCTAAAAAGGTGACGCTTAAGGATCTGCGCCCGATCGCAAAGGAGCACGGCATCGTGACGAGTTGTGTGAAGAAGATCGATATCGTGAGGCAGTTGCCGGAAGAGGTTCTGGAGGAGCTTGTGGCGCGGGAGTGAGGAATTCGGATTCAGGAGATCTCCGGGGTGGTTGATTATGGGCAAAGGCTTGCGCGGTGTGACCGTTCTTGCGCTCGTGATAGTGGTACTGTTTTGTGGCGCAGCGAGCGCGGATACGTTCACGGTAGGTTCGTCCGGCTGTGATTACACGAAGATTCAGGATGCGGTCGATGATGTAGACGAAGGTGATACGATCTTTGTGTACAACGGGAGTTACACTGAGAATGTATGGATAAACAACAAGGATTTGACGATTGAAGGAGAAGATAGGGAGGCTACAATTATCGATGGCGGCGGAAGTGGGGATTGTATCCGTGTAGATAGTGCCGATGTCATTATTAGCGGGTTTACAATTCAAAACGCTGAAAGTTATGGCGTCTACGCGTATAGCTCAGATTTCACCCTCAACAACGCGACGATCAAGGACTGTGGAAAAGATGCTATTCACTTCCGTTATGGAAAATCAGTATCCCCTCCAAATTGATTGGTAAATGGGGTATTATCTAAAAATCGGCGACTTGCTGTTACAGATTTGTACAAATACTGTTCTAAATTATATAATAAGT
>JGI24025J20009_10002595_pt1 | contig 12856 bp, 10 predicted proteins | sample Cruoilmetagenom3_FD_20009 | JGI IMG/M metagenome (IMG submission 20009)
AAACTGATCTGACATACTGCCCTCCTGACTTTGGAGCGCACTGATTCAGACTATTGGGAATAGTTCAAGAAATTAATAGGTCCTGACCCTAGAGATGGTTCGGGAGTTTTTCCTGACAAAGCAAAGCCACTGTCTTAGCCATCCTCATCAGCAACCCAAGGAGGACATCATGGCTGACGCAATAACCCTGAAAGAACTTTGTGAAGAACTGAAACTTGATCCGCGCCTGACCCGGATGAAGCTCCGCGAGGCTGCAAAGAACGACCCTGCCCTCGCAGCCATCCATAAGCCCCGCACCCAATGGCGCTGGCTAATAGGCTCTGCAGAAGACGAATCGATCCGCAAAGCTTTAGCCTGAACCAGAAAGCATCCTCAATATGATGGGGGTGCTTTTTGGCGTGTGCAAACGCTGCCATCGGTAACAGCATGCCTGTATGTCGGCTGAGCGGGACTTTGCTGCCGTTGTCCTTCCGGGTGTTTGCTGACGCAGCATCCGCTCGCAGGTGCGGCACACTCATCGCTGCGTTGCAGTCGATGTCGCCAAACCAGTCATTCAAAGCCAGTCTCAGGCATGAAATTCAAACAGCCCTTTCGCTGCAGTCAGATCTAACAAGGAAGGCGCGGGACAAATTGAGCTTCCGCTGCGTTTGCACCAAAGGCTGCTTTCGGCAGTTCGCAAACCCGTGGTAAGCCCGCATAGCACCGGAAAGTCAGCCAGCAGCCCCCCCGCCCAGTTCTTCTATCATCTGGTCGCGCATGACGAACTTCTGTGGTTTACCGGTGATCGTCATTGGCAGTTCTTTTACGATACGGATATGGCGGGGCACTTTGAAATGGGCAATCTGGCCATCGCAGAACGTGCGCAGCGCCTTCGCTGTGATCCCACCACTTGTTTTGGCCACAACCCATGCGCAGACTTCTTCTCCTAGTCGCGTATCCGGCACGCCAAAGACCTGTACTTCGCTCACGTCGGGGTGGCTGAACAGGAACTCTTCGATTTCACGTGGATAGATGTTTTCGCCGCCTCGGATGATCATGTCCTTGACCCTGCCCGTGATGGAGCAAAACCCGCCTTCATCGAGCACTGCAAGATCACCTGTATGCATCCACCCGTCGCGAATGGCATCAGACGTGCGCGCGGTATCTTCCCAATAGCCTTTCATCACCGAATAGCCCCGCGTACACAGCTCTCCTTGTACGCCCACCGGCACAATCTGACCGGCTTCGTCGACGATCTTGACCTCAAGATGCGGATGCACCCGGCCGACGGTTTCGCAACGTTGTTGGGTGGTGTCGTCAACGAAGCTTTGGAACGAAACCGGCGCCGTTTCGGTCATGCCGTAGCAGATCGTAACCTCGCTCATGTGCATCCGGTCGTTGACTTGTTTCATCACGTCGACCGGGCAAGGCGCGCCCGCCATAACGCCCGTGCGTAATGAGGACAGATTGCGTGGCGTGCCAGTGAGTTCTTGTAGCATCGCCACAAACATCGTCGGCACGCCGTAAAGGGCGGTGCAGCGTTCAGCGGCGAGTGCATCGAGGGTTTGCATCGCATCAAACGCTTCACCCGGAAAGATTAGCGCAGCACCTTTGCTGACGCCGCCCAGCACGCCCATGACCATGCCGAAACAATGGTAGAGTGGAACCGGAATGGCGAGGCGGTCGTTCTCTGTCAGTTTGATCCGATCGGTCACAAAGCGTGCATTGTTGACGATGTTATAGTGTGACAGCGTCGCCCCCTTGGGCTGGCCTGTCGTGCCAGAGGTGAACTGAATGTTGATGGCATCGTCCGGTTGCAGGGTTCGGTCAATCTCGGGAAGTCGTAGTTGCTGTGCTGGCCCGCCAAGTTTCCTGACCGCCTCAAAAGTCCATACACCGGGGTCATCTGGCGCGTCGCCCATCACGATCACGTGGCGCAGATGCGGAAGCTTGGGCGCATGCAGCCGTCCACGCTCGGACTTGGCCAGTTCCGGTGCCAATGTGCGGATCATCTCAAGGTATTGGGAAGATTTGAAGGATCGTGCCAACACCAGTGCCTTGCAGCTAACTTTGTTCAGCGCGTATTCCAATTCGGACAGCCGATAGGCCGGATTGATGTTCACCAACACCACGCCAATGCGCGCTGTCGCGAACTGGGTCAGCACCCATTCCAGCCGGTTCGGCGACCAGATTCCAAGGCGGTCGCCCTTGGTAAGCCCGAGCGCCAAAAACCCGGAGGCCAACGCGTCAACGGCACGGTCCAGATCGTAATAGCTGAGCCGCGCATTGGGAAAGATCACCGCGTCCCGCGGGCCATAACGGGACACCGCGTCGCGCAAAAGCTGGGGAATGGTGGCGTAGGCGAGTTCGGGGTGCTTTGGCCCCTGCACATATGATTTTCCGTCACGTGCCGCGAGGTTGTTTTGCGCTTCCGCACTCTGATCCAGACCGAAATTCTGGATGCGACTTGCAATGCTTTCATTCAGGATCGTCATCTTGAGGTCTCCTTACATATCGCGCCAATCGCCTGACTGTTCAAAGGCGTGGGCCGCCTGGTAGATCTTCATCTCACCGTAATGTGGCCCAACCAGTTGCAGCCCGATGGGTAAGCCTTCACTAAAGCCGCAAGGGATGCTCATCGCGGGCAGGCCGCCGTTAAAGGGGGCCGTGTTGGACGTCATGTCAAAGGCACGCTGGACATATAGGCTGAGCGAGCAATCAGTGGGCGGGTGTTCCTGCGGTTTGATTGGAAGGGTCGGCATCAACAGCAGATCATATTGTTTGAGCGCCGCGAGGTAGCGTTCGTTGCAGCGCCGCATGATGTTCTGTGCCTTGCCGTAGAAACGCCCACGATACTGACGCTGGAAATGCTCACCCACGAACATGCAGGCTTTGAGCGAATGGCTCAGCTCATCCGCGCGCCCCTTCCATTGGGCCATGTGGTCAGTCATTGATGGAAGGAACAATCCCCTGTAGTTCGTGCCGGTGGAATTGCCCCACATCATGCCGTCTTGTAGCCCCTCAAGCGTGATGGCTGTCCAGGCGTCCATGGCGGTGTGGTGTTCCGGGACCGATACGTCCTCAACGCGCGCGCCAAGTTCACGGAACCGCTCAATCGCCTGCATGACCTTGGCCTCGACGTCCGGTTCAGAGTTGGGGTGGCCGAACCCCTCTTTCAACACTCCGATCCGTAGCCCATGCGCGCCGCGCCCCAAGGCTTCGGTATAGCTGTAGACGGTGGGTTTATACTGGCGAGGATCAAGCCCGTCTTCGCCAGCCAACACTTCCAGCAGCAGCGCGTTGTCGGCGACATTGGTTGTGACGGGTCCTAGGTGATCAATCGTTTGTTCAATTGGCATCGCTCCGGTGTAGGGCACCAGACCATGCGTGGGTTTCATACCGTAGCAGCCGCAATTTGACGCTGGAATTCGAATTGAACCGCCTTGATCCCCGGCGATGGCCATATCCACCTCGCCCGCCGCCACGAGTGCGGCAGACCCGGCAGATGAACCACCGGCCATATAACCGCGCTTGTAAGGGTTGTGGATGGGGCCTTTTGCGTTGGTATGAGACCCGCCCGAGAGGCAGAAGTTCTCGCAATGCGCCTTGCCAGCAATGATGGCACCAGCGTCCAGCATCCGGGTGACGATGGTGGCGTCGATCTCGGGCGTGTAGCCTTCCATGATGGATGACCCGTTCATCAGCGGTACCCCGGCCAGACAAATGGTGTCTTTCAACGCAATCCGCTTGCCGCGCAGCTTGCCGTCGGGCGCACCGCGCACGTCGGTCTTGACGTACCACGCGTTCAGAGGATTATCGGATGGATCGGGAAAATAGCCGGGGCTACGCGGATAGCGCACTTCGGGCAGATTATCGGGCATCGCGTCTAGCCGGTCATAGGACTGTATGAAAGGTTCAATGATCTCGGTGTATTCGCTCAGGTCTTCGTCAGACAGGCTCATTCCAAACCGTTCGGCCATGCTGCGCATTTGGGCAAGGGTTGGACGTTTGATGGTCATGGCGGTCACCGTGGAGACTGAAGGTTGCGGGGTAGGGGCAGCGGTTTTGGTGGAGGGCTGCGCAAAGGTTTCGGCGCGTTTGGGCGCCGTTCGGGATGCCGTTTTCGAGGTTTGCGGGCGGGCGGAGTTCTGACGGGTTCCGCGCGCGGCACCAAACCCCAGAAACTGATCTACTTTGGATTGATCTGACAGATCAGCCCGGGTCAGTTCCCCGGTGATCCGGCCCCGTTCCAGCACCAGTACGTGGTCTGACAGATCAGCGATGAAATCAAAGTTCTGTTCGACCAGCAAGATCGACAACCCATGCCTTTGGCGCAGATTTAACAGGGTTTCGGACATTTCCTCGATGATGGAGGGCTGAATGCCTTCGGTCGGCTCGTCAAGCAGCAGGAAATCAGGATCCCCCATCAGACAACGGGCCAGCGAAAGCAGCTGTTGTTCGCCCCCTGATAGTGCGCCGCCTTCGCGGTCCAGCAAGCGCGAGAGGCGCGGGAAATCGGCCAGCACGGCCTCGATCACATCATGTTCGGACCCCGAACCGTGGTCTTGCCATGCAAACCGTAGGTTGTCGCGCACGCTGAGCTGTGGAAAAATCCCCCGGCCCTGCGGCACATAGCCTATCCCCATCTGGCTGCGTATGTTGGGCGGCAGACGAGTGATGTCGGTTTGATCATAGCGGATTTGGCCCGAGGTCGCAGGCAAGAACCCCATCAGCGTTTTTAACAGCGTGGTCTTGCCCATGCCGTTGTGGCCCAGCACACCGATGACTTCATTTTCACCGACGTCAAGATCGATGCCATGCAGGATCGGCACACGCCCATAACCGCCGGACAAGCCTTTGATCGACAAAAGGATATCGCGCTCGTCGTTCATCACGAATTCTTTCCAAGATAAACGGCGCGCACATGAGGGTCGGACATCACGCGGTCCACATGATCCTCAATCAGCACAGCGCCTTGGTGGAAAACAGTCACCGTTTCAGCGATAGAGCGGATGAATTGCATGTCGTGTTCCACGATGACAACCGCCGCAGAGCGGGTCAGTTCGTGAATGATCTCGGTCATGCGATCCACGTCTTGCGCGCTCATCCCTGCTGCGGGTTCATCCAGCAACACCAGCCACGGGTCCGCCACCGCCACGATGCCCAGCTCAACACGCTGACGCTCTCCGTGGGCCAGTTGGCCCAGCTCAGTGCGCGCGATGGGTCCAAGGGCCAGTCTGTCGATGATCTCATCCGCGCGCCCGTGCGCCTCGCTCACGTTGTGAAACCGGCGAGCGGCAAGCCAGATATTTTCATGCACGCTGAGCGCGTCCATCACGTTTGGCGTTTGCGTCTTTATTCCGACGCCAAGTGACGCAATCTGATGCGGCTGCCAGCCCGTCACGTCCTGACCCCGCATATAAACGTGGCCTTCGGTCGGGGTCAGCAAGCCCGTCACGCATTTGAAGAAGGTTGATTTGCCGGCGCCGTTGGGGCCGATCAAACAGCGCAGTTCGCCTGCCTTGAGCTTGAAGTTGACGTTATCGCTGGCTGTTACGCCGCCAAAACGCATTGTCAGACCATGGGTTTCCAAGACGGTTTCAGCCATGTCGCGCCCTCCGCGTGCGGCTGGCATTTGGCCTGCGTTTGGTGCGCCCAAAGATGGAGGACAGCACAGAGGCGATCGCAGGGACCAAACCGCGCGGCAGGAAAAGCACAAACAGCACAAGGATCAGCCCCGTGATCAATGTGTTGTCGACCATGCTTTGCTGGCCCAGCATGAACTTTAGATAGGCCAGCCCGGCGGCCCCGACGATGGGACCCAACCGCGTGCCGAGCCCACCGACGATGCACCAGATGATGATCTCGGCAGATTGGCCAAGGGAAAAGAGATTGGGGGTGACGATCTCGCCCCAATTGGCGAACAACGCCCCCGCCAGCCCCGCGATGGCCGCACCAACCGCGAATAGAACCGTCTTGCGCGCGGCCACGTCGTATCCCATCAATCCCATCCGCACTTCGTTTTCACGGATTCCCACAGCGATACGCCCAAAGGATGAGCGCAGCAGCCACGTGACCAGCAGAAACACAATCACCAGCGCAACAGCACAGACGTAGAAAAACGGATCGCCCCAGACATAGGCATCCGGGTCACCGGGCACATTAAGGGTTTGAAACCCCGGTATCCCGTTGAACCCCCCCAAACGCGCCTTGCCAATCACGTACTGCGGGCCGGCGGTGGAATTTACGAACTTGAACAGGATCAGCGTTACCACCAGCGTGATAACGCCCAGATACACATCCGTCAGCCGCCCGTAAAACATCATCGCGCCTAGCAAGGTCGCGAACACCGCAGGCACCAGCACGGCCAAAATCATCGGCACAGTGCTTTCGCCAATGTTGATCGCCGCGATGGCATAGGTGTAGGCGCCCAGCCCAAAGAACGCGGCTTGTCCAAAACACAGGATGCCGCCAAATCCCCAGATCAGCCCAAGGCTGAGGCCCAGCATGCCGTAAATCACAAGCACGGTCAGCGTATAGGTGCTGATCAAGAGCGGCATGACCCAGATCAGCACGGCCGAGACAACCAGCGTGATCAGAACATCTTGAGACGCACTACGACCCATCACATCTTGCCCTTAAAGAAGCGCCCGGTGATACCCTGCGGCATCATCCGCAGCAGGATGACAGCGGCGATCAACAGGGCGACCTCTCCGATCACGGGAGAGATGGCAAAAGTGAAGATTTGGCTGACGAGACCGAACGAGGTGGCAGAGCTGACCAGCCCTGCAATCAGGGACGGTCCGCCTGCGATGACGGTGATAAAGGCTTTGGCGATGTAGGCCCCACCGGAAGTTGGGACGAGCCCGACGAGAGGGGCGAGGACCGCACCTGCGAGCCCCGAAAGCGCAGAGCCACAAAAGAAGGTCATCATGTAAATGCGATCCGGGCTATAGCCCAATGCTGCGGCCATGTCAGAGCGCTGCATCGTGCCGCGCGCGATCAACCCTGCGCGTGTGCCGCGCAACACGGCGAACATGGCGATGACCAGGGCGATTGACACGACGATGATGAAAAAGTTGTAGCCGTTGATCTGATAATCCCCCACCGCGAAGCCGGGGATCGGGGTTGAGATACCCGTGGTCGTGTTGCCAAAGATCATGGTGGCGATTCCTATGAAAACAAGGCTCAACCCCCAGGTTGCCAGCATCGTATCCACCAGCCGCCCATAGAGATGCCGGATCACCAAACGCTCGACAATCAGCCCGATCAGCCCCACGACGATGGGCGCAATCACCAACATAGCGACAAAAACATTCACCCCCAGCCCAACAGCAGTGATGGTGGCGTATCCGCCCATCATCATGAATTCGCCATGCGCGAGATTGATGACCTTCATCATCCCGAACACCACCGCCAATCCGGCGCTGATCAGCACCAGCGACGCGACAGCATAAAGCATTTCAATGAGAATTACGAAACTGAGATCCATGGTACCTGCTGTCCGATGAGAAAGGATCAGGGCGATCCGCGCCGCCCTGATCGAGAGAGCCCGAAGAGATCAGATTTCGATCTCGTATTGGGTGTTGTCATCCGGGTTGGTCTGCAGATCGCAAACTGCCTGCGTGTCAATGGGGGCACGCTGAGGCAGGGTTTCGATCACGGTCATGCCCTGGTTATCAAACTCCATGATATGCACATCCACCGTGGCGTGGTGGGTCTGTGGATCGATGGTGACCTTGCCTGCGGGACCATCAATGGAGATGCCCGTTTCAAGCGCCTCAATCACCGCATCCCGCTCGACACTGCCCGCTTTGCGCACGCCTTCGGCCCACAGCATGATGCCCTGGTAGGTGGACACGGCCAGTTCATGAATGGCGGTTGTGTCGCCATATTCGGCCTGCCACTTTTCTTTGAAGGTGGTGTTGGCGGCGGTCTCCAGTTCCTGGCTGTAGTTGTAGGCAACCATGATGCCATTGCCTTCCTCTGGCGTGAGCACCTTGTGCTCATTGCCGACACCCATGGTGGTGGAGGCGAGCGGGATCTTGTCTTTCATGCCCGCGGCCGCCCATTGGCGGAAGAAGGACAGATGGGCGCCGCCCACCAGCGGGGCAACGATCAGATCGGGCGCGGTCTGTTGGACTTTGGTGATGGTTGAGCCGAAATCAGAAACATCCAGCGGGAAGAAATCAGTCGCGACAACCTCGCCGCCATTGTCCTCCACAAACTTCTGAATCCAACGCGCGGTGATCTGGCCATAGTTATAGTCCGCCGCAAGGATATGCACCTTGGGCCCAGATTTTTTCATTGCGTAAGGCACCAGCACCTCGACCTGCTGCGCGGGAGTCACGCCCGTTGCAAAGAGGTTGCGGTCGCACACGCCCCCTTCATATTGCACATTGTAGAAATACAGCGTCTTGGTCTTGCGCATGGTCTGGCGGATCGCCTCGCGCGAGGCTGACAGGATGCCGCCATGCACCACATCAACGCGATCCTGCCGGGTCAGTTGCTGGGCGTATTGCGAATAGAGCGCCATGTCGGATTGGGTGTCATAGGCCGCGACTTCGACCTGCTTGCCAAGCAGCCCCCCTGCGTCATTGATCTCTTTCACAGCCAGACGCATCGCCTGATCCATCGGCTTGCCGTAGGCGTCAAAGATGCCAGATGTATCAAGGATCGATCCCAGTTGGATCGTACCCGCCGCCATTACTGCCTTTGGCAACATGGCCGCTGTGCCAAGCGCTGCTGCGCCGCCAAGTAATTCTCTCCTGTTCAGAGACATGAAAAGTCCTCCGTTGATGGGGTTATGGTAAGAAGGTGATTGAGATCACTCTTTGGGTTTTGGGTCGTCTTTTGCCTTGATGCGGTTGGCATAATCCGCGGTCCGCCCGGCGGTAGGGACGTCAAAATCCATGCCGATTTCTTCGCCCATTTGTTTCATCGCAGGAAGGCGTACCGCCATGCCAAGAATTTGATCCATCGCCGCACCAAAGGCGCTGTCAACGCCTTCACCGCCCGAAGATACCCCGCCACCCGAACCGCCGATTTGGTTGATGCGGATCGAGTCGATTTTTTCGACCGGCTTCATCATCTGGGTCATGATCTCTGGCATCTTGTCGAGCTTGCGCTCTTCAAGGCGCATGCGGATCACTGCGTCGCTCAGCGTGTTTTCCGCAGTGTTAAGCGCGGCGCGGCCTGCGGCCTCGGCCTCCATCGCGGATTTTTCCGCATTGGCCGTGGCTGTGCGGGCAGAGGCGTCCGCCTGCGCGCGGGCCAGCAACGTGCTGACGTCGCTTTTGACGCGTGCGTCTTCCAGTTCAATGTCGCGCTCTTGCTGGAGTTTGGCGATTTCTTTCTCGCGCTCGGTGACGGCGCGTTCTTTTTGAGCTTGTACGTTCTCAGCTGCCAGAATCACCTGTGCGCGGGCTTCTTCTTCTTCGGCCTTGGCTGTGGCTTCCTTGGCACGGGACTGTGCCAGCTTGATATCGTTGGCGATCTTGGCTTGTTCGAGCTCAAGCAGCGCGCGCATCTCGACCTTCCGCAGCGCCTCGTCACTGATGACTTTGGCGGCCTCGGTTTCCTGTTCCTGTTGGATGCGCACGGTCTCTGACGCTTGCTGCGCCTCGGCACGGGCTTGCGCGGCGCGGCTTTCGGCTTCGGCCTCCAGCTTGGTCAGGTGCTCTTGCTGGGCGATCTCCGTTTCACGCTCTGCCCGCTGCAACTCCATCTGGCGCTGGTGCTGGGCCAAGCGATGCTCGCGCACGGCGACCTCGGTAGACGTTTCGACCTGAATGCGGGCTTTACGTTCCTCGGCAACCATCTCGGCCAGACGGCGCATGCCACGCGCATTGAAGGCGTTGTTTTCATCGCGTTGGGCGAAATCGCTTTGGTCAATCGACACAAGCGCGGCCGTCACCAGTTCCAGCCCCAGTCGCCCGGCGTGTTCTGAGGCGACGCGCGCCACTTCGGCGGTAAATTCAGCACGTTCCAGATGGATGTTGTTCAACGCACGCGCCGCCGCAGCCGTTTGGATGGCGTTGGCCAGCGGACCTGCCAGCGCATCTTCAAATGCCTCACCCCCGCGGGCAATACGATGGCCAAAGGCCTGAGCGGCAGTGGCGATGTTGTCGGTATTGGACGCGACGCGCAGTTCGAATTTCATGGTGATGTCGGCCCGAAGGGGGTCTGAGGTCAGCACCGCTTCGCGGCCTGTGCGGGACAATGTGACGGTATTGGTCTGCATGGAGACACGCTGAGCCTGGTGCACAATTGGCAGAACCACGCAGCCGCCGTCCGTGAGTACCCGCCGCCCGCCCATGCCAGTCCGCACCAGCGCACTTTCTAAGGACGCCTTTGCGTAAAAACGCTGAAGAAACCAAATTCCGATCAACAACGCGATTGCCAGAATGACGAGAGCCAAGAGCCAGTACAATGTAAATCCCCCCACCGCATCGCGCACCAAGAACAGTGCGTCAGATCAGATGCCAACTATGGTGTGAGATTTTACTTTCCATTTCAAGCATTTTGTTTGAATTGGAAAGTAATTTATATATTACCTATACTTTACAACATCTTAAACTCACTAAACTGTACGCCATCTGCCCGCGCGAGATAGACAGCGGGCCGCTTTTTCCCACCGTTCTGCGCGAAAACCCGGCCGCTTTCGTGAATCACTGGCAGGTCATCCTGGGTGGAGCGTTCGCGCCAGATGACGTCAAAGTCGCGCAACAGCGCAGCCAGGTAATGCAACCCTTCGTAAGTCGATTGCCCCAGCGCGTTAAGCGCGGGCCCGGTATCGCCATGCATGGCGTAATAGCGTTCTTTGAAACACGCATTTGCCTCGGTCGAAATGGAGCCGAAGTAAGAAGAGACCGAAAACAGACGTTCGAGATTTCCTTCGCCACAAGCCATCAGCCCGTTTTCCTCAAGCGCACAAGACAGGCGAAGGATCGATTTATGCAGGCCACGTCTGCCGAACACGCGATTGAAGTTGACCGCATCCTGCCCCACCAGCGAGACAAGGACAGCATCCGCGCCAGAGGTTTCCAGCCGGTCGACCAGATTTGTCATATTGGGCAAGCCAAAGGGCACATAGCATTCCATCGCCAGATCCACATCCATCTGCTTAAGGCAGGTTTTAGCAAAACTGTGAGAGCTGCGCGGCCAGACGTAATCGTTCCCGATCAGCGCCCATTTGCGCGGTCGGAAGGCCTGTTGCAGCATCGCCATCGCGGGGCCAAGCTGTTCTTGAGGCGTCTCACCAATGGCATAAAGGCCCGGTGTTGTTTCGCCTCCTTCATAAAGCGGTGTGTAGATGTAAGGGATGCGTTGGCGCACGACCTTTGACAGGCGTTGGCGCACCGCACTCAGATGCATCCCAACAATCGCATCAATTGCGCCAAGTTCGATCAGTTCATTGATGATCTCTTCGATGGGTTCACCCGCCTCGACCGCTGCATCAATCATGATCAATTGGACCCGGCGCCCCTGAATGCCGCTGGCACGGTTCAATTCAGCCGCGGCAACCTGAGCGCTGGAGATACAGGAGGGGGCCCAAATGCCGGCAGGCCCACACATCGGGATCAACAGAGCCACACGAAAACTGCCTGATCCGTGCAGATGGCCGCTCTCGCGGAGGTCCGCAAGTTCGATTGGAAGAGCCAACTCTGCTGATAGGCGTCCCAGTGCCTCATCCTCCCTAGGCTTGATTGGCGGGTTGACACATTGCAATTGAATTTGTTTTCCAAGTCAACTAGTTTCAAGTTGAATCAAACTTGAGGCTGACGATGACGACCCCGCTTAACCCTCTTGGCAACCATCTGTCCTACGCACTGGCTGCGGCGCATCGGACGGTCAATCAGTTGCTCAGCGCGCGCCTGAAAAAGCACGGCATCCAAATTGAAGCATGGCGTGTGATGGAATGTCTTGATGCGGGTGAGAAATTGACCATGGGCGAGCTGGCGAAACGGGCCCTGTTGAACCCGCCAGCGCTGAGCAAGCTGGTAGACCGAATGGTCTCGGATGGCCTTGTCCATCGTCAGATTTCAACCGCTGATCAGCGCCAGATCAACCTTCTTTTGACCAATTTGGGGCGGACGCGCATGCTTCAAATCCGTCAGGACGTCGAAGACGAAGACCGTGCGTTGACCGACCAGTTCGATATGCAAGACGGTGCGTTGTTGATCCAGCTTTTGTCTCAAATAAGTTGATTGCGCTTGATGCAATAGCAGTATCTGCAATTGGAACGTCGATTCCAAAAGCAATGTTCACTGCATTAGGCCAATTGTTTGGCAGCGCAAATGCCGGATCGGGCTGCTCTCAGATTTGCCAATAGCGGCTTTGTGCAGGTTTCGGTCATCCGTGCATATTACAGCATTTGTCACTATGGGCTCGCACTTCGTTTTCGCCGCTGCGTGGTCCTAGGTCTCTTCTAAATCGGCGAACGGCAGGCACCGTTCGCCGACATCGCTTAGAGGTCGATGCGCTCAGCAATACTTAGAGCATCTTCCAGCTCAACTCCGAGGTATCGCACCGTGCTATCAACCTTTGTATGGCCAAGCAGAAGCTGCACAGCGCGAAGGTTGCCAGTCTTGCGGTATATCTCGGCAGCTTTGGTCCGGCGGAGTGAATGGATACCGTAGCCGCTTGGTTCCAAACCGATCGCTGTCACCCAATCACGAACAAGCCGACCATACTGACGCGTTGAGATATGCGGGCGGTCGTGAAACCGACTCGGAAACATGAAGCGGCAACCGATCATCTCGGGTGATCTCACCCACGCAATGATAGTATCACGTGTGTTTTCAGTCAGTTCAAACTGAACCGGTTTTTTGGTCTTGCTCTGGATCACCGAAACTCGTTCGCGAACGCGATCATC
>JGI24025J20009_10002596_pt1 | contig 12855 bp, 10 predicted proteins | sample Cruoilmetagenom3_FD_20009 | JGI IMG/M metagenome (IMG submission 20009)
CTCTTGGTGTTTTTTCAAAACCATTTGTCGTGTGATTTCATTGATTGGCTTATTCGACCACGATTTAAGGTAAATGTACCCTGTGCGTGAGTAGTTCTCTATCGTCGCCTTCGCCAGATGTGGCCTGGCTTCAAAGAATTTTTTAAAGGCCTTCTCAACCGTCATCTGTTTTACAGCTTCTTTGCGCTTCTCAGCTGTCGGATCAACACCGTCTGCCATATCACCCAAAACGACGAGTGCTTTGCGTCGCGCAGTTTCCGGCGGAAAGAGATCAGCCCGCCCGATTGTAACTCGTCTGGTGCGACGATTTACCTGTCCTTCGACAATGTATGTTTTTGATTTTGCACCGACGCGCACACCAAAACCCGGCAACATTGTATCTCGATAGATAGCTTGCCCGTGTTCGGGGTGCGGTATGTCATCAACACTGCGGCGGGTAAGACGTAGGTTTGGCGATGGTTTCGGCAACCTTCTGAAAGACATCTATAATGGCTCGGCGATTGCTCTAAAGAACTCCAAGGGCAACAAGACCCTGTCGTCGTGGTCACTGGCCGGATCAGCCGCAGCCCTACTGAAGTTCGCAGAATGTACGGACCACCTCAAAAGCAGTGGTGGCACCGGATACGGAACTAACTCAGGCTACGGACAATAAGTGAGGAACAAGAAGGGCCCAAAGCGGGCGCTTCGCACTGTCTACGCAAACAAAATGCCAGCGGTCGTCGACGTAGACCTCGCGCCAGAACTGACGTCCGCCGTTGGTCTGCCCATGGCCGAGATCGTCCGCCGGGCCGCTGTGGTGTCCGCTGACGGTCACTTTGCTGCGCGGGTGGGCAAGGCAATGGCACAGCGCTACCCGCCCTTCGAGGCCGCCAAGGTGGTCGAGGGCCGGATGTATGAGGGCTTTCCCAGCCGCGCTGACGAAAGCCGAATGCAGGCCTTTCACGCGGCGGATTGGGATGGTCGGGCAGAGATAGCCGAAACCATAGAGGATGATCGATATCGGGAACTGGCGCGGCGGCTTGTATTTGTGAACGCGCCAGAGGCCATGCCGACTGCGCGACGCAACCAGTTGCTAACCTGGCTGGAAAACAGGCGACATGGGCGTGAAGGCGTGGATGCCGGGCGGACACTGCCGGTGGCATGGGAAGAGCTAGAAAAACTGACCCAAGAGAAGGGAGACAGCAAGAAATTGGTCGCGATACGTGACTGGTTAAGCGCTCCCCCGAACGAAGCGTCATCGCATCTTGCTGACGTGCAAAAAGCAAAACCAAGAAAATGATGCAACTTGTAACCTAAAAAAACGGCAATTGATGCTTTGGCTTTAGTGTAACGGGTAGTGTGGTTAGTGGTGTGCCAACCATGCAAGCCCCCAAGTGCCACACACTTGGGTTTAAGTAACGGCCAGCTTAAAAAGGGGACTCCTTTTGCTCTTTTGACGCCTCGAGCGTGACTAACACCAAATCACCTTCATTTTCAGTCTTGAGCACCCACTCGGTGTCGTTTCTTGGGTCCACTTCCGAAACGAAACCCTTTTGCGTCACCCGATCCTGACGACCTTGAGCGTGCAGTCGCACTGATTGATACTGCCAACCTGCCTGGGTCATGGCATACTTCACCCGCTGCATTTCAAATGGCTTGATACGCGATGTAGTCAGCCCGAGAAGGCGCTTTACGGTTTCCATAGAGACGCGACCAAGTCGATCAGTGAACGCTGTCAAAAGGATATCTTCATATGGATCCTCAATCATGCGCTGGCGCTGCTCCATTTCCGCCACGCCCCAAAGTTCTTCGGGTAACTCAATGGATTCGCCCGCTGCCTCTCGTTCGTTGGCCTCGGCCCAGAGTTGGGAAACAACTTCTTTGAAACCGTCAAGGTCAATGAATTCCACTACCACGGGCCAATAACGGCGATTGCCCGTCTGATCCCGCAAATATCTGGCCTCATTTGTCGTGCCTATGATGACAGAGTGACGGGGGTGTCTGACGGCCTCCCGACCATAGCTAGGACGATATACGTCTGTCCGGCTGCTCAAGAATTTCTTCAACTTCTGGTCAGTCGCCTTATTCAGTCCATTCATTTCTTGGCATTCGGCAATCCATACCAACCGCAGAATTTCAGACTTACTTTTATCGTCCAGTTCCAAATCGAGACTATCAGAAAACCACTCTTCATTTACAGACAACGCTGCAATCAGACTCGACTTTCCCTTCCCTTGGGCACCTTCCAAGACCAGCATAGTGTCGAATTTGCAGCCAGGGATTCTTACACGTCGCACTGCCGCAATCAGGGTCTTTGCGGCAAAAGCGGCAAAAATATCTGAGTCAGGTACTCCACAGTACTTCGATAGCCAATTGCCCAGACGTGGCGTACCATCCCAAACAAGTTGGTCAAGATATGCCAGAACGGGGTTGAAACCATTTTCGTGAGCGACCGCAATCAACTCTCGGCGAACCTTTGTGGAAGATGCAATAAACCCCCACAAAACCTCAAATTGGCTGCTCAGAATATCTGCGGCGTCGCCTAGGTCGCGGTCTTCCAGGCCAGCCCCTTCAATCGTTGTGATCCCGGTAAATTCATTCCGCCGTACGGTTACACCAAGACGAAAGACGCCAAACCTGATGTTTTTAGCGCTACCTTTGACGGGGGCGCCTTTTTCCGTCAGCTCAGGCCAGTCTGCGCGGCGTGCGCGGATCGCTAGGATCGCCCGCTTGACCTGCCGGATAGCATAGCGAACCGGTTCTGACGCTTCCAGAACATGGGCGCTGATGCCGAAGTTTGGTTCGAGCAGCACCGAAGCGGCGAAACCGGGTTCGACCTCGTTGGATGCCATCCAGCAGGCTACTGCGAAAACAAGTTCTGACCTGCTTTTGTACTGCTTGCTTGGCGGGCCCTCACCCGATTTGATCGCATTCAACCATACGCCATCATCCGGCAGGACCAAACTCAGGTCATCTGGAAGTATCTGTAATTCGAAGTCTGGAATTTCCTCTGATTGACTGTTGGCCGATGCTGTCATTCCGGAGGAGGCCTTGGCTTTCGGTAATTTGAAATCCGCAGGGTTGTAGGACGCCGGTGGCTTACTGAGGTCGATAGGGTCCATGCCTGAGCCGTACTTAGGTTCGCGACCAGAATCCCGTTTCTTGTCGTTCAGCCAATTCACCGAAAACGGCATGCGCAGCAACCGATCTACATTGTGTGTGCCACCATCGCCGCCCAACACCTGAATTAGGCCCTTATTGAGCTCTTCAGCCGCCTCTGGATCCAACGGCTCAGCGAGTTTCCAGAGCGCTTGGAACCCACCACCGGTGAACCATACAAAACTGGGCTTAGGCACGCCTCTCGGCCGAACTTTTTCCTCTAGAAGTAGGGCGAGAATGTGATCCAGGGCTTCGTCTTCTGTTCCGGCAAAATCTTTACAATCGAGGTCAATATGCAGGAACGAAGCTGCCTTGGTATTTTCCTTATTGCGTTTCCCAACCAAGTGCTCCGAATTACCCATGAAATAGCAATTTCTGCGCCACTCCGGCCCGTTGTTCGTGTCCAGGAATTTCTTGAATGCTGCGCCATCATTCGGCCCATATGTCTTGGTGATTGGCTTGGCTGGACCGGTGCTGTCCATTCGCTCCACATGCAAAACAGCGCCAGACATGAGCCACTGCAAATAGGTCCAGGCTTTGTTGGAATTTGGGTTCAGATTTTCGGTCATACCAAGCCTCAGTAATTACTGGGCGACGAGCGTAAAAAGGCACGCTTCAAGATCGCCATCTATTTAAATTTGTCAGCGGTCATATCCATGCCACCCAATGAAAAGGGGTACCGTTAGGGCGGCACCCCTCATTCACGTGTTTCCGCCTATGTAAAAATGTTGCTGAACGGTGGGCGCCCAACTTTTACCCAAGCAAAACACATTTCCCCGGCGTTGAAATTATTGACATAATCGCGAGGGTCACCATCAAATTCATCTTTCGCCATCAACGAAGCCAAAAGTGGGCTGTCAATATCGATGCTGTAGACACGCTGATAGCCGCGAAGCGCCATATACAGGTCAAAATCCATTAGGAGATCTCCTGCGGAGATACTTCATGGGTGTTCATCCAGCCTTCGATGTCGGAACACCGGTACCAGACAAGGTTGCGCACCTTAATGAAGCGCGGTCCACGGCGCTCAACACGCATCTTTTCCCAGGTACTTTTTGAAGTTCTGGTGATCCGGGCAAGCTCTGCAGTGTTCAGAAGCGACAGCCGCTCTTGTCTCAAGGAGCCATGTTTAGGCTCAAATGCCTGCTTCCCCATAGAGCGGTATGAGCGGTTCAGTTTCAGACTTGTCATAGTGACATTCCTTCCTCTTGGTTAGCGGCACAGCACAGTGCGGCGCCACATCAAGCGGGTGCTTGATGTGAAGAAGGATCGCTTTTTGACCTTGAATCGGCATTCCGGAAGGCTATGAGGAGCGTGTGTACATTTCGGAGTTTTTGCGGCTGCTAATTCGGAAGAAGCAGTCGATGCCACAGCACTAGCCAATAGAAATTTGCCCGCCTGAGCGGTCAGGTTTCTACGAGCCACGATTGAGCGTTTATGCCGCTGAGTTATTGCTCTGGGCGGAAAGTTCGACGAGCTGTAAGATCCGTTCAGCCACGGCTTCCACGGACCCCTAAGCCGCTCGGGTTGGCTCACGATGTAACCGGCGGCCACATCCCCAGAGAGGCGATGGTTTAGCAGGCGTTTCAGTGCGGAGTGCGGAACGCCTAGGCTTTCGGCGATGGTCACGAAGGTGCGGTGAAGGTCGTGCAGAGTGAATGCTACCGCGGATCGCCATTCTAAGATCAGTGGTTAAACAGATACTTGCTCCTGATCCAAGAAAGCGCGTGAGAAGCGTGTGTCGCCATAGTGGCGTTTAAAAAAAGGTGAAAGTTGTTTGCCAAAGGCAGGATCGGGAGAGCGCCGCGGACTGTGCCCTTTTGAATTCGCACGCAATGTTTACGAAGCATCGCTGTGCTCTCGTTAACTCTATGGGCCTTGAAACACAGAGAACTCGCAAGTTGGTCTCATTGTCGCCCACTTATTGTTCAGGATTTCGAGAACAAATGTTGGAACCCCAAATGATGAATGCTCAAACCAAAGTGTGTCCGTTCTGCGCCGAAACCATTAAGAGTGCAGCGGTAATTTGCCGTTACTGTTCAAGTAACCTGAGTACTGGGGTAGCTGCTAATGGCAAAGGTCAAGCAGCGGCGGTGCCGTCGCAGGCTCACAGAATGGTGGATGGAAAATGCAAAAACTGCGGATGCAGTAAAGCATTTATCCAGAAGTTCTCGCCAAGCTGTGACGGAGGGTCGCCCAGCGTAAAGGAAATCACCGGCATTCAAAAAAGTGGCCCCAAGTGCCCCAAATGTAAATCCGGTTCGATAGCTGCGGGCAAGTCCGGCTTTGGCCTTGGCAAAGCTTTAGTCGGTGGTGTGGCGCTCGGCGGCTTCGGGTTGCTTGCGGGATTCGTCGGAAGCAAAAAAGTTCTCGTTTCCTGTCTTAACTGCGGACACAATTGGAAACCAAGCTCCAGATAGATATTTTGTAAGAACAGATTAGCAGGGCAGTGGCCTCCCGCACGCCCAGGTATCGCTATAGCAGACTAGCTCGTGGGTTCGAAATGGCGCTCAAACTCTGTCGAACCCGGGGGCGGCTGACCGGCCGGAAGCGCTGAGACCCGTCGATGGGGTGGGGTTGCCAGGGTTTGCAGTGTTTACCGGGTTTGGTGCGGCTGCTGGCAGCTGCGCTGGTGGTTAACATAACTGCGCTTACGCGCATTGCGTTTTAGTCAAACGCGAACCTTCATTCCGGAATGACGTACCAGGGCTTGTAGGACATAGCATTCTTTCTTTTACTGGCACCTTTCGGTAAGTCGACGCGGTGATACACCCGTCCACGTCTTGCATCGCGCACCCCTTGGTTGAATGATCTACATCGACCCGCTAATCAGAAACCATACGGTGCACTAACGAGCATTGAGCACAGCAATTAGACTTGGATGCGGAAGCAATGTCGATTGACGGATTACTAACTTTTTTCGGTTTCTTGGCGGCGGGATTTGCTCTGCTTGATCAGGTATCAAAATTGCGACTTCTGCTGCACGTCAAGCGGCAGCTATTTTTGTTTTTAGTCGCGTTCTCGTCAATCGGTTTTTTGATTCTACCCGAGGCTCCTTCGAACAGTATTCCCAGCTTCTATCCAAGTACTATTGCCGACTTCGTTGTTTGGGTTGATGCGTCCGCGATAGGAGCAGGCGGAACAGCATTCCTCATTCTTATACTCTGGGCATTTCTTGCAATTGCACTCTATAAATCCGCAACGCCTACAGCTTCGTCGTTGAAAAAACTGAATATACTCGCGGAAAGACTGATTACACAGAGAAGATACCTTGAGCTAGTTGACGTAGTGAAACCTTACGTCCCTTTGGTCAGCAAAGCATCTCGGCGACAGCTGTTTTTTCAGCGTCTGCATGATTGGATAAAGGGCGGGGGACCATTTGCTCTTTCAATCTCTGAATGGATGCAAATCGAAGATCGTGATGCTGCCGGGTTTGAGCGGGCGAAGCGGGCGGTTTCTCACTGGCTTAGGCGTGCAGGCAGAATAGTGTTTTCACCACTGGCATTTCTGGTACCTGCGCAGCGTCAGGTTTCTCAGACAGCAACGGATCTTGAAGTTTCGCTTCTTAGAACCGTTGGGCTAAGAGACTTCCTAGTTAGCTCACGGGCTGACTTTATCGTCGACCTGATGGAGCTCGAACGATTTTCGACGGAGGAGTTCGTCACGGATATCGTTAGCCGCATGATGAGTACAAGTGACAGTCACTTTTTTCGTGAGGTGAAGCTCATGGATGTTAGGAATGGGAGGGGTGGTTTCGTCTATGAAGAACAGCTTTGTCTCATGAGGCGATTTGTTCTCGATAGTGAGTTTGCTTGTCGGCACGGCATTTGGAAACCATTCGGTGATACTGCGATAAACCTGATCAGAGAAAATACGGAGTATCGCGAACGCCTACTGCAAGCGCCGCCGGATGATGCACTGCTGTATGGCGATCCAGTATATTGTACAGTTCAGTTCTTTCAGGCGATGGTTGATACCGCCGCCCGTGGCTCTGTCGAGGACAACATGTGGCTGATGTACATGTCGATTGTCTCGAAAGAACTAGTCGATCTTCATACTAGTTGGACAATTTCTAATCCAGAAGGTGAGTTCCCCACGCTCGCTATGCGGCTCATCTACGAAATCACGCACACACAAAGAAATTGGATAGAGCTCTACAAAAAGCTGGCCGATGACAACTACCATACCTCAGACGAGGCCGTTGGAGGCTGGGACACTGCGAGCATTGTGATGTGGTCAGTTCGAGATCACGCGAAAACAACTCGATACATTGTCAATAGTTCCCACTTGCCTGAACGCTTCCAAATTGACAGGTGGTCTGCGTATGTGCGGTTAATTTCCGAAATACCTGATGATGGGAAGTTCTCGTTCATTCGCTCATCGCTTGCTCGCGAAGCGATCAACCCACATGACTATTCAATGCTTGGGGACTTGTCGGCCGAGCTGGCCGCTATTCATGCTAAGGTTGATCCGGTACTTCGACTGCAAGCGAACGATCTATCGTCTGCCCTGAATGGCGCTTCCTAAAGCTCTAGCACAAGGTTCGACTTGCTGCATGAGGTTGGCGAGTAGGCTAGGGATAAGCCGCTTTACATAATGGGCCTTACGGTAAGGTTCATTATGTGAAGAAGAGCCGCGATGGGTGCATTCCACTGTTTGTAACGGTAATTCCGCGCGCACTACGAAAGGAGCCATCAGAAGGCCATGTTGGCTCAATGGGCTCCTACATCACCGCTCAGGGAAAGCCTGATGTCCGTAGACTGTCTAATGCTTCGTGCCTTTGCAAGCTCGCTCAATCGATTCGATATGACAATTGACTTTATCTGCCCAAGAACCGCGCTCCCAAGAATTCCCGCCGTTACGCCAACTATGCTGGCCCCGGTGACTCCGGCAACCTCGAGTACGAGACCTGCGGTGGTGCCGCTGCCAATGGCAACCGCGTTATCGCGCACTACACCTTTTGCTGACTTATCTGTTGCAACCACTAACGAAAACTCATCGGTATCAGAGGGGCTTTCAAAACATTGACAGATGACCTCACAATAATCGCGAAGCTTCTCGATGAGATAACCGGCACTCTCGCTGTCCTGCCGGGCTTGCCAAATTGCAAAAGCCTCGAAGAATGGCTCGCCCTTTTCACGACAATCAAGCATCGTTTGAGCGTTCGCAGCCAACAATACTCGGATATCGGGCATTTTTGCATTTTCATGAATTACGATTTGGTTCTCGGGTTTCTCTCCCTCTCCTTTATAAAACCCTTGAATGGCCACAAAGTCATAGTCAAGCTTTGGCGAATTCGGTGCCACGCCGATGCAGTCAGCCATAGCAACGTTGAATGTGTCACATGCAATCTTGAAGAACCGCTGAACTGGCTTAACCTGCCACGCCCTCTCCTTGTCATTTCCCAGGTCAATCAGGAGCTTGCCAACAGAGTCATGCACGTCAGCGCCTCGGCCAGTTGTAATCTGGCGAGCAGATTCAATAAGGGTCGCCAAACGCAAACCAGAGGTCCCGCTTTCCTCCGTTATCTCCTTAGCTCGCCCATATCCCTCAGTTCTTAAAGTTTTTATTAGGCGAGACTCCCAAAAGTCAACTAAATCTGTAGCATGATCTCCGCTGAACCCCGAGGTGAAAGCGGTTGTGTCCGAACTGAGCACAGATGAAAGTCGTGCGTTAAATGCCTCCCCATAGTTTCTCTGTATTATGGTTGGATCCGCCATTGGGATGTTGTCGAGCTCTCGGGCCAAACGATCCGAATGTCTAGGCAAGCCCCGTGCGCCATATTTCTTCTGATTGGCGAGTTGGCTACTGAACCCTGAAAACCCTGATTTAACAAACGTGCGGATCAAGCCATTTTCAAGCCCCGCAGCGATCCATGAGCGGAGAGGACCTCTCTCAAGAATCTCTTTCTGAAAGTACTCTGATATGAAGAAATGATCTACAAAGCTGACGCCATTTGGGCTCAACAGCAAATTGTAGTAGAGGCTACGCAAAAAATCTTCATAACTCACGTGGAACGTAAACAGCGAATGCCCCGCAGTGAAGTAATTTCCCGGGATACTTGCTTCACTCATGGCAATTCGGCTCCTTGCGAATGGCCTGAATTTTGGATGAAAGTACGGATCTCATTGGCATTGCCGCTTTCTTCTGGTGTTCCAAGTTAGCACATATGGCTTGAATGCATTCAAGCGATTCTTCGATCAAGGGCCACTTATCAATCTTATTGGCACTCCCAGTGGCTTCGCCTAAAACGGTCGTTAGATTCAGAGTTCGAAATAACAACCTAAAGATGTTTTATCTCCAAAGCCTCAGAAACTTTTGGGTAAGTTGGAGGGAATCGGCCGCCAGGTCCCAATATTTTGAATGGTTGGTTTCGAGTAGGAGAGAATAATCCGAACTTCTGCTCGATCTTTGTGGGGGCACTGCTAACTGAAACGGCCCCGCTAACAAGGACTCTGACCAGTATATTCAACTACGCCGGTATTGAGGATCATAGCCAAAAGCACAGCCGCGAGTGCAATTATAGTGTTCAGGCCGGTCCATGTGGTCGCGAGACCAATATAGCGCCGCCACCGCGTACCCTCACCTGTCTTGGTCAAAATGACGTACCACGCTGGCATGACGAGGTCGCGACACGCCATGCCGAGAATGTACAGAAAGAACGCCAAGACATTCGGGTTTGGATAACCGGCCTCGCGCATTCCAATCCCCGCCAGTAGGCAGAGTAATCCGATGGCTCCATCTGCCAATGCGAACCTGAAGAAGTAGTAGCGGAAAACCTGTCCACTCGACCTGCCCTCAGGAACCCTAAAGCGGGCGAGCCAGATCGCTTGGCCACTTCCATAGACAACGAAACCTACGATTGGTGCGAGGACAGGGAGCATGCTGGGGTGTTCCAATGGCACTGCCCCCGAGATCATGCTGGCCAGAACGGATACTACGAATCCCCACCCGAGCCAGAGCGCCGCGTAGAATCTTTCATTCCGCTTCAGATCGGCGAATACGTCCGAACCGCATTTAAACATCATGAGAACGAGAAAAACTTTCCAGTGCCCGTAAAGCGTTATTTCCAAACCAAAAAATTTAGATAGAGCGGTAAGCAGAGTTGGGATCCACCAGTCCACCAAAATGGCAAACACACTGTCCAGGAGAAGGAGGAACCAGTCGATAAGAATGGAAATAACGACAATAAAGCAGTGCTCGAATCCGATGCGGATCAAGCTAAGTATTGATACAGCCCGGATCAGAATGGCAAGAATAGCTAGGACACCTAAAAATCTCGGCCACCAGAATTGAAAATTCGTAGTGTTCATTAGTAGAGAACCCCGCTGAGAAACAACCTTCGCTGACTACAACGCGGACGTCAACTCCGGCGCTATCCCCGCCAATCGGCTATGATGCGCCGAGCGACCACTTCTATCTACCAAAACTGTCGTTCAACGTTGTGCGGAGAAGGCTCCGCTAGTGTTCCCCACCTGACGCAAGATTCCCATCTGAGCTTAGGTGTGTCATTGTCGGGCCATGAGACGCGATGACATTTGGCTGTACCTGAACCCTGATGACCGTGCGCAACTTCAAGCTCTGGTCACGGACCGAAACACCCCGCGCAAGCTTGTCTGGCGGGCCGAGATCGTTCTGGCGACAGCGGGTGGCCATGGCACCAACGAGATCATGCGGCGCGCCAGCACATCAAAGCCCACTGTCTGGCGCTGGCAGGAGCGTTACCTTGACAAGGGCGTGGACGGCCTCAGGCGCGACAAGACCCGTCCGTCGCGGATCCCGCCCTTGCCACGGGAAACGCGCCTCAGGGTGATTACGAAGACGGTGCAGGAGACACCTCCGAATGCCACCCACTGGAGCCGCGCTGCGATGGCCAAGGCCGTTGGCATTTCACCTTCAAGTGTGGGGCGTATCTGGTCTGAGGCTGGTCTCAAGCCGCACCTGACGCGCGGGTTCAAGATCTCGAACGACCCGATGTTTGAGGAGAAAGTCACTGATATCGTAGGGCTTTACCTTGATCCGCCGGAGCGGGCCGTCGTGCTGTGCGTTGATGAAAAGTCGCAAATTCAGGCGCTAGACCGGACCCAGCCAGGATTGCCTCTGAAAAAGGGGCGCGCGGCAACCATGACACACGATTACAAGCGCCACGGCACGACGACGCTCTTCGCCGCACTCGATTTGAAGTCGGGCATGGTCATCGGCGAATGCCTGCCGCGCCACCGTGCGAAGGAGTTCTTGCGCTTCTTGCGCCGCATCGACCGGGCGGTGAAGTAGCCCCGCGACGTGCATCTCGTCCTCGACAACTACGCGACCCACAAGACGCCCGAGGTCAAGGCATGGCTGGAGAAACATCCGCGCTTCAAGCTACATTTCACGCCAACGAGCGCGTCATGGCTGAACCTCCCCTCTCAACGATGCAAGCATCGTCTGCCGGGCAGTGATCGAACGGTTCTTCGCCGAGATCACGTCAAAACGCATCCGTCGGGGCAGTTACACCAGCGTCGGAGACTTGGAGGCCACCATCTACGACTACCTGCTGCTTCACAACGCCAAGCCAAAGCCCTTCACCTGGACCAAAACGGCCGAGGACATTCTCACGCGAGAACGCCGCGCACTGAACAAACTCGATGAAATCCGCGGGAACAGGTAACAAGCGTCAGAATCGGAACACTAGCTGATCCTGGAGCTTGCGGTCCGCAAAAAGGGTTAAAAAAGAACGCCCTACGCCCAAAAAATGACGAATTGTCGCGAAATTCTTACGGTGGTTCAGTTTAGACCTTGAGGTATAGAAATGGCGCTTGGAATTTTTAAGGTGGTTGCAGGTGATTTCCTGCCTGGTAAGGATCATCAGTTCACCGGAGGAAAACTAATTATGAAATCGAAAGGTAAGTTCTTCCGGGAGAAAATCGCTGCGGAAGAGGTATTGAAGATTGAGGTGGCTACGGAGGAGACCGTGCAGAAAGCCGGTGGGACAGTGGGCTGGGGAATCGCTGGAGCCCTAATCGCAGGCCCGCTTGGGGCACTGGCAGGAGGTTACATCGGTGGGCGCAAAAACGAAGCAACTTTTGTATGTGAACTACGGGATGGGCGGAAATTCATTGGAGTGATGAACTCAAGACTGTTTACTGAGCTTCAAGCGCCTTTCTTGCTCAATTGAAATCAAACTGTGAGGGCGGTTTGAATTCTGGATAGCGGAAGGTGACATGGCTGGAATGTTTAGATCGGTCTCGAACCGGCCATAGCTTCAGACGCAACATTATGTAGGTCAAGGCAACAGTCGTTCACCATTCGTGCTTCGGAAAGCCATGCTGCATATTTGAAGCCAAGTTTTCTCGCCAACTCACTCGAACCTAGAGGGCGTAAGCCCGGTGACCAGTCTGGTGCCGTCGATGGGGCGGGGTCATTAGTAGGGGATTAGTAGGGGAGCGGAGTACAACCTGGGCCGGTCAAATGCGACACCATGCAAAACTAGTTCCGGAAAAAGTCGAAGAACAGCAATCGGTTACGCTGCCTGGGACAACTCCGTCAACTCGCATCCCACCCAGTCCAAGAGTTCGGAAAACACATTGGTAATGACGAGGTCGGGAGTTCGATCCTCCCCTTCAGCACCATAAGTCACTGATTTTCCAGTGAAAACTTTCCTCAACATCAACCCACTAGCTTTTACTGGCCCAATCGACATACTCCGCCGGATCCCAATGGACTTGGACAGAAAGC
>JGI24025J20009_10002597_pt1 | contig 12852 bp, 14 predicted proteins | sample Cruoilmetagenom3_FD_20009 | JGI IMG/M metagenome (IMG submission 20009)
GTGATAAAAATGGCTGAACTACCTATAGCACCTGTGACCAGGTTAGTTAGAAACGCAGGAGCAGAGAGAGTAAGTGAAGACGCAAGTCAGGAATTGGTGAGGCTGTTAGAGGAATACGGAGAGAAAATAGCAAAAAAAGCCGTAAGTCTCGCTAAGCATGCCGGACGAAAGACAGTGAAAGCGGAAGACGTCTTAGAGGCAGTAGCATAAACTAAAAAGGTTACATAGAGGGGGGAAAGAGCAAAACGCAAAATTTACCCCTTTTTATTTTTTGTCATAATCACGTTAATGACTCAAAAGAGTTACTCGTCGGCACCATCATCGGCAAAGCTTATAATTGAATATAGAATCATTCAAATTGTGTAACAAGAAATAGTGTTTTATGTGCATCTTGCTTTAATTTTCATAAAAAGTAACGGGAAATAAGGCGCATAGAAGGCATAATATTTCTCATGCTAAATACTACATTTTTGACTGCTTTATTCTTCAACAACCTAATAGTTTAACACGGAGGAGAGAAATGGCTATGAAAAAGCTTAGTCCCGCAGGTATAGTGGTGAGCTAAAATGGAAGACTTGTATAACGTGCTAAAAGAGATTGGAACTGAAGCGGAGAGCAAAGTAAATGGAGAGCTTTCGGATCCACCTGGATCGATAAAAACACTTCTGTATAATATGTTGATGCCATTGGTTCTTAATTTCCAAACTGAAGAGGAAAGTTATCATTTCATATTCCAAAAGGGCGGTTCTGTCTCTTTGTATATGGGATTACATAATAGCCCAGACGTTAACGTTTCAGGTGAGCATGCAGAATTACTATTTTTGTTACAAACACGGGATAAAAAGAGATTTGAGATGGATGAAAGAACAGGAAAAATAACGATTAGCACATTCACTTTTAAAGGTAGGCAAGGAGTCACGAAATTACGAGAATTGTTTTTATGAGCGATGATGTGTATGTAATTGTAACCTTAACTCTTCCAATGATGAGAAGTTTAATGCCGATCCTGAACTGGCAGCGAAAGACTGAGGAAGAAATCCGGGAAGGTTATGGAAACGGTATTAGTGGGCAAAATCTTAAATGGGCTCTTCTTCACTCATTTGTATATGCCTCTGAACTTGATAGCCCTCACGAGGTCGGTCCTGGAGACTATACCCTGCATCTGCCCATCCTCCATGACCATCAAGCGACCCAAATTATGCAGGGACATGAGCTTGAGCGCATCATAAGCATCTGCATCCTGCGGGATTGAGATTATCCCACGCTTCATAACGTCCTCAACTCTGGTAGTGGCTCTTTCCGGGGCGGGTACCTTCTGGACGTCCGAGAAGGTTATCACGCCAAGCGCCGGAGAATCCAGACTCTCCTGCACCGGGTAGCCCATGTGTTTTGTCTTAAACATCACCTCGATTAGCTGATCAAGCATCCAGCCTGGCGGCACATAGATGACATTCGGAACGCTGGTCATAAGGTCTCTGACCTTAACCCCTTCCAGGGTAACTGAAACAACCGTTGCCTTCTCCTCTTCAGAACCACCAAAGTAAATGAAAAGGGCTATAAGGAGCAAGAAAAGCTGGAAGGTAAACAGTCCGAGGATACCCATGGCAAAGGCGAAGCTCTTGCCCACTACAACTGCCCGTTTGGTTGCATCTATATACGACATACGCGTAGCAAACCCGGCACGGAGTAACCTACCCCCATCCATAGGGAATGCAGGAATGAGATTGAAGAAGCCGAGTAAGATGTTGTAAAACGCAATTATACCTATCACTATAAGAGTAACATTCTTGAATGTCGCGTCGGTTTCGGCAGGGCTTACCGGACCGAAGAGGTAGTAAATGGCATAGGAGACGATACCAATACCCAGGCTGAGAGCAGGACCAGCAGCCGAAATCCGTGCTTCCTTTCGGGGTTCTCTGGGAATTTCCTCCATCTGAGCCACGCCACCGATGACGAACAGGGTTATGCTCCTTATATTTACGCCATAACTCTGTGCAACGAAGGAATGACTGAGTTCGTGAAATAATAAGGTCGAGAAAAAGAGTACCGACGCAATAGCGCCCAGCAGGTATTTGAGCCCTGCCGAAATGTTCATGCCTCCGAACCCAAGAGTAATGCCAAGTACGACAAAATCGTTAGTTGCAAATATCCAGATAACAAGCAAGAGTATTATCAGGAATGTCAGGTGCAGCTTTATCGGTATCCCACGGATACTACCAATTTGGATTGACCACCTCATGTTAACTTCCCCACGTCATTTAATTCCAATGTTCTTGTATATTTAAATGTTATGATCATAAACGCTTTTCTTGAATCATTGGTAATTAACTTGTTGGCACTCAACTCAACGTTCGCATACTGCAAGAACGTTGCAACATAAATTTGGATAACCGGCTTTAAGAAGAACGCTTGCTGCCGGACTCGCACTGTGACCGACATTACAGACGATAGTGATGGGCCGGTCACTGGACTTCTGAAGACAATCTTCTGCGCTGATAATATGCAAATTCTTCTGGAAATGGGTATTTGAATTCCTCTTCTTTCTTTGTGCTTACCGTCCTTTTCCCCGTTAAAAATTTCTTGATACCTTCAGAGTTTAGATAATAATAATATTCCACAAGCTCTGGAGTCTCCTCTCGTATGTCAGTGATAATCGCTTTGTCTCTGAGTTCATAAAGTATCTTCCGCACCTCTTGCGGCTTCACGCCAGAAGCCCTGACAAGATCCAGATCTCTGACTCCTTTATCTAAAGTCAGGTTGGAGATTATGTTAACTCCTTTATCGCCCCAATATTCTTTGATCTTCCTTATGAGTTCTGTTCTTTCCTTTTCTACGAGGAACTCAATCCCTTTTTCAATTTTAGATTTTTCTACGTTTTCTCGTAATTCATTAAGATTTTCTCTCACCTTTTTAGGCAAATAAGACCGATAATGTGGCCTGTCTTGCCTTTTATGTATCGTCATATCCCCAATTCCTAAATCCTTTATTATGCTTGCTACATCTTCAAGAAAATCTTTTGATCGCGAGATTATCTCATACGTTCTCCTCGGTTGATCCAAGTCAAACAACATCTCAAGAACCAAGATCTCAGTGATTCTCTTTTCGTGATCCGGTAGCTTTCTCCATCGCTCTTTCATCCGTTCAGGAATTTTAAAGGAGTCTTTGCTACAATGCGGGATGTGATAATAGTACGCAATAATCTCCCGTATGCTTAGCGGTATCCGATTGCTTTGGAATGCTCCAAACGTGTGGTATAATCGTTTAAATGTTGCCTTTTTATATTTAGCGGGATGTACCAATCCGTTATCAGAACTCGTCAGGAGTATTTGAAGCGCAAGAACATCAAAATCCGAAGAGAGCNCGATTGGAATTTTANATCTNCCNNNGTNNTAGGGGGTTATTTTAACGCCAGGAGGGAGAGAGTAGTTTGATATTGCTTCACGCTCCTCAATATCCAGATCAGCGAGATCAGCTATCGCTATCAGAGCCCATTGCGGGATATTAGTTGTTCCTTTTTCCCATTTTTTTACCGCTCGTGCGAGGGCGAAGTGATTCTGATACCATCTCCCATAAGACGAGGATTGGGCTCGTATCTCCTCACGATCACGAACACTTTCATATTTAGGCCACAGATACGTTGCCATTTCCAAATTTTTCATAGATAATGCGTTCTTTCTTCTAAACCCGCTGTGTCGCAAATCGATTATCTTCGCAAGATCAGAGACTCTAAGCTGATTGAAATAATCTTTTTTGCTTTTCCATCGTGTGTCTTTCTTTTGTATGAGTTTGCAATCTTTTAACTCGATTAAAGCGTGGTAAATGGAATACGGAGAGATGTCTTGATTTCGTCCCAATATCTCCTTAGCTCTTAATGGGCTCTTTTCGAGCGTTTTTAATATCTTTCCACGTACGCGGCCAAAGATCAATTCGTATCGTGAGTTTTCAAACTCTGCTTCCGCGGATCTCCAGAACTCGTCCGTAAAGAGGTCTACTTCAGCCTCACCCACTTTTTTTACGAATTGTAGAAAGATTTTCCGCCGGAAACTTTCCTTAAGTTCGAACCTGACGAAAGGCGGAAAATCTTTGAGGTGAATCGCTTCTCCCGTCATCTCAACTTTTTACAGTATATTCTATTTTTACTTTTATAAGTATAAAAAATTTTAAATCCTACAAAATAGAAAAATTTATATACTTATCCCTCTCTTTAACTGATCATGCACGTGGGAGATCCGCGATCCAATATTCTTGAAGTTTTGAAACGGAAAGATTCTTCTGTTGACGAATTGAGCCCACAATTGGGTATTTCTCCAACGGCAATTAGGCAGCATTTGTCTATTTTGGAACGGGATGGGCTGATAACAAGAACATCGGTTAAAGAGAAATTGGGAAGACCGAAAGTCTTTTATTCACTCACCGAAAAATCTGAGAAGCTCTTTCCCAAGGCATATTCTGACTTCTTTAAGTGGATTATAAAGGATATGCTCGAGCGGGAAGGGCCAGAAGCGGTGAGAGCGTTGATGGGACGATTGGGGACAGAACAAGCATCGTATTACAAAGAAAGAGTGAGCGGGGATGGAGGTGTAGAGTCCGTCGTGGAATTACTGAACGAATTGGGGACCTTTGCAGAGCTGGATAGGGCGGATGGTCACACGCTGATAAAGGAATACAATTGCCTCGTCTACGAGATTGCCATGGAGTTTGGTGAGATTATGTGTGAGTTTAATCGGAGCTTCATCAGTAGTTTACTCAATTCAAGTGTTGAATTAAAGAGCTGTATTGTAAGGGGTGATATATGTTGCTCTTTTGACGTTGACGTATAGTAGTTCAGACTCCATTCAATATGAGGAGGAGGGAGAAGAATGATAATTGATGCGCGTGTGCGGCCTCCGTACAAGAGTCTTCAGCAGGTGCTTGCATCTGCACCCGGAGTTCCTAAATCAGTCAAACGTAGCCCACTGGTAAGCGGCTACGAACGTCCACAGTCAATGGTTCAGAAATCGCTTGAGTTGTTCGTAGAGGAGATGGATGAAGCTGGTGTTGACAAAGGGATACTGGTGGGCAGACAGGCGGGACATCGCATTGTCTCAAATGATGACATCGCCGAACTTCGTGACACTTACCCGGAGAGGTTTCCCGTTGCCCTTGCCGGAATTAACGGAAGCTATGTGGAAGCTGCGGTACAGGAGATTGAACGCACCGTTACGGATATGAGCTTCAACGGGATTGCGGTAGATCCTGGTTGGTGGGTTCCACCGCTTTACGTGGACGACAAGCGAATTTATCCTATTTATGCGAAATGTGCTGAACTCGGAGGTGTGCTTTATCTCACCTGCAGCCTCATGCAGGGGCCTGATATCTCGTACGCAGAGCCTTACCGTGTTCAACGTGTCGCGAACGACTTTCCAACATTGAAGATCGTCGTGGTGCACGGAGCATTTCCGTTTACTAACGAGATGCTTGGTGTTATGATTGCCAACTCAGCTCTCGGGAATCTGTGGGTATTGCCTGACTTCTTCCAGTTCATCCCGGGGTTTCCGGGTGCTCAGGACTGGGTAGATGCCGCCAACCATTACTTGGGCGATCGGATGCTCTATGCTTCGTCGTATCCGGTGCGGCCGTTGCAGCAAAGCCTTGAGGAGTTCAAGAGGTTTTCGTATAAGCCTGAGGTACTGGAGAATCTGCTGTGGAGGAATGCGGCGGAGTTGTTTGGGATAACAGTTTAAATTAGCAAACTTTGCATAGGTCTGGTCTCCTAAAGTTGGGTAAGGAGCATGAGATACAGAAAGCGCTGTTTGTATTGGTATTCGTGTAGGATATTATGATGACGCGAGGGACAAAATGGCATAAAAAGATTGTAGATGCAAAGAGAGAGGAACTCCGACAAAAAGGTTTTAGTGTGCCTGGTGGTGAGAAGAGGATTGGATTTGAATGGCCAGCGGATCTCGAATCGCAACTAAAGCAACCTGACATACTTGCAGAGAATGAAAACGAGGTGGTCATAGTTGAAGTTGAAGACGCTCCGAAAGCGAATGGTATGGAAAAAGGTGTGGCATTTGTTGAACTTGGAGGAATTCTCCTTTTGTCGTACATATCAGCAAAGTATATCGCTAAGAAGACCAATAAGAAGGTTGTGTTACATTTGATCTTTCCAAAGAACGTCGAAAAGCATCGGTTTGCGAAGATAATTAGAATTATAGACGAAGCAAGAAATGTATTGACATCATTGCAAATCAATGTCGAACTGAGGCAGTTGAGTGAATAATAAATGCCCGAACTGAACGCGGAAATAAAAGCAGAACTGGTCGCAGTAGGAAGCGTGGATGTCGACGAATCCGTGCTATCAAGAATTTCCGTTTCGACTGCAGGTCCCGGCACGGGGCTCAAATCAATCTTCTTTAAATCAGGTGGTCATCGTGTACGCCTGGAGATTAATAAGGACTCACCACTCAAGTTAGTGAAGGAAAACGATGATTTTGTAATCTTTAGTGGCGACAAAGAACTGGTACGAGGCGACGTTGAACCGATTCTCGCACATTGTCCAGAGCAGGCGTACATTACACTGAGTGAACGATGCGTGTATGATTGTAAATTCTGTTCAGTCCCAAAGCTGCAGGGTAAAGTCAAGACGATGGAAGAAGTCGTTGCTATGGTTGAGCATGCGCAGCAGACGGGCCAGTTAAAGGCGATCGCACTGACATCAGGCATAACGGGATCGCCCGAAGAGGAGATCGACCGTGTGATTGAACTGGTACAAGCATTGAAAAATTTCGACGTTCCCATTGGCGTCTCTGTCCATCCGACAAAAGACTCGTCACAACGACTCAAGGACGCGGGGGTCGTTGAGGTGAAATACAATGTCGAGACGATGGATCGCGAGATATTTGAGCGAGTATGCAAAGGGCGTAAAGGGCTCGCACTTGACTTCGTCTTAGAATCGTTACGGGATGCCGTAGCAGTATTTGACAAGAATAGAGTATCTACGAACTTTATCATTGGACTCGGCGAGACCGACGAATGTGTACGCGAAGGCGTTGAATATCTCGCACAGATGGGTGTGATACCGATTCTCCGTCCCATAACGATACCGCCTCTCCGTAAAGGCGAGTTAGAGGCAACAAGACCCAGTGCGGAACGATTACTGAAACTCGCTGCGATGACACGCGAAATCCTGGCTAAGTACGGTCTTCGTGTCGATGTATCGCAGACCATGTGTCTCCCGTGCACCGGCTGTGATATAACGCCCTATAGAGATGTATGAAATGAGTTTTTAGAGCGGCAAACCCAGCCATTCAAATACTCCGACCATCTTCACGGCTATGTAAAACATCAGCGCGATGAAGATATACCGTAGCTGCGTTGCCGGTAGTTGATGCGCAGTTCGTGCCCCTATCTGCGCTACGGGAATGCTCGTTATCGCCAAACAAGCACAGGCAAGTAGATTGACATAGCCCACAGAGAACGGCGGTAAATCGGGAACCGAAAGCCCGTTTACGAGATAGCCCAATGCCCCGCCAAAGCTCGTGAATAACATCATTGCGAGCGAAGTTCCAACCGCATGATGCATCCTGAATTTTAACCATAGCGTCATCACGGGAACCATGATTATCCCACCACCAATGCCGATCATTCCACAAATAATGCCGATAGGAAACCCCAAGCAAGCCCAGATAAGTGGCACCTCTTTCGGGTCTGCCTCAACCCCCGGAAGCTTCCCTATCAACATCCGTACCGCACCGAGACCAACTACGAGTCCAAATACCGGTTTCAATATCTCTGCGTTGAGAAACAGTGAAGTAATAGTAGAGCCGGTAACCGCGCCAATCGTGCCGCAAACGCCCAGAATGATTGCTGCTTTCCACCATACCGCTCCTTTTTTCGTATGTGCCAGCGTTCCACTGATTGCAGTTGGGAAGATGACAAGAAGCGCAGAGCCGAATGATAGCTTAATGGCGATGTCGGGCGCAACGCCCAGTGCGGTAAACAGCCAGAACATTACGGGAACCATGATGAAGCTGCCACCCAGACCGAGAAGACCCTCACCGAATCCAACAACTATGCCAGTCAATGCCAGAATGATGACTGCTGTTACAAGTTCCATGTAGTATATAATAAAGGGTTTTGACGTTCTTTAATTCTCTTTATTTTGGCATCCTCTTACGAAAAGCGAACTATACTGAAGATTCTACATTCGCACTGCTTGCTCACAACCACTGCTCTATACTTTTCTGCGAACCCGTTATTTTCTGTGGTGTAAGCTTTCCTAAAACCTTGCTCACACGCTCTTCTGAGAAGTCATGCTCTTCACAGAGGAATTCCAGCACGTTCGCCTCGTCCAGCGTGCCCCAGGTTAGTTCATACGACTCGTTCACCTCGGGCTGCAAGAAGATAGCACGAACGAGTTCGTAATTCTCAATCTCCACTATTTCAGATTCGGATAATAATCGTTCGATGTTGTGATGCTCTTTGATCAGCTTGAGCGCTTTCTTAACCCCGATTCCCTTTATTCCCGGATTGAAATCAGTGCCTATGAGAATTGCAACATCTACAAGTTCTTCTCTGGTTATGCCGTGCTTCTCTTTGAGTTCCTCGAATTCAACGACTTCGGGCTGTGCCTTTCGTCGCGGCGAGGTAAGATTCCGGATCATAATGGGCGCGCCAAAGAGTAAGCAATCGTAATCCTGCGAGGAAACGAGTTCCGCGTCTCCCTTCTGGACCATATAAGCCGCCTGAGCCTCACCTTCCGTTTTCGCCTGCACGCACGGGATGCCGAGGTACGTTAAAAGCGTCTTCGCATCTTCTACTATCGTTGCGTCAATCCTTGAGGATGCTTGGGCGTACTTAAACGCTTCTTCAGGATACAGCACCTTTGCCTCTTCCCATTTCCTGCTCGCTTCCGCACGCCGTTCCGACCTTGTTTTGATAACCTCTGCTTTCAACTCCGAGGGCTTGCCATCAAAGACGAATACTGGCCTTATTCCCTTCTCCATCAGATTTGTCGTGCGGTATATCAGCCCAGAGAGATGAGAGGTTACTCTACCCGTGGAATCTTGCAGTGGTGTTCCATCAGGCTGGCGAATGATGCTTAAGAATTGGTAAAGCGTGTTGTAGGCGTCGATCGCAACGATCTTGCCGGAAAGCGCCTCAAAACTCGTCTCTTTTGGCTCTACCAACTCAGCGATATTTACTCCCATTTTTATGCTTCTGTTCTGTATGAATATCTTAACAGGAAAGAAATAAAAGAAGGTAGTTGTATCTTATTAAGGGTCTCAGATGTGCGTATCACGGAAACAGGATACGTCCGCCAGACCTGATACTTGCTTAATTAGCACGAAGAGGGAAAAATGAACGTCGTTGAAGTCTTGATAGAAGGAGGGAAAGCGAACCCGGGACCGCCGTTAGGGCCTGCTCTGGGGCCACTTGGAGTAAATATAAAAGAGATAGTGGCCGCGGTGAATGAGCGTACGGAGGTTTACGTGGGCATGGTAGTCCCCGTGAAGATCACCATTGATGGCGGCCAGGTGGATATAACCGTGGGCGTACCGCCGACTGCGGCATTGATAAAGAAAGAGATAGGGCTTGAGAAGGCACAGACCGACTCCACAACCGATTACACCGGTGAGATCTCGATGGAGCAACTGAGAGAGGTAGCGAAGAAGAAGCGTGAGGGCGTGTTGGCCTCCTCGTTGAAAGCAGCGGTGAAGGAGCTGGTAGGCACGTGCGTGTCCATGCGGCTGAAGGTAGAGGGTAAGGATCCCAAGGAGATACAGAAAGAGATAGACGATGGCGTGTATGATGAGGTGATAGGCGAATAAAATGGAAGCTGAAGAGATTGTAGGCGCAGTGGAGGAGGTTTTAAGCACGGAGAAGAAGAATTTTGTTGAGGGTGTTGACCTCTGCATCAATTTGAAGAATATAGATTTGAAGCAGCCGAAGAACAGGATAAATGTCGATGTCGTACTGCCGAAGCAGATAAGAGAGCCGAAGATTGGCGTTTTCGCTTCTGGTGAGGTAGCGTTAAAATCGAAAGAGGCCGGTGCGGACGTGATAGACCCGGAAGAGCTCAAGCGAATGGACAAGAAGAAAGCCCGGGATCTGGTACAGAAGTACGATTATTTCGTTGCCGATACCTCTCTGATGGCACTTATAGGTAAGAGTTTAGGTACTATTTTAGGTCCGCGGGGTAAGATGCCGCAACCGCTCCCACCGGGCGTGGATCCTGCACAGGTATTGGCGCGATTAGCGAAGATCGCGAGAGTGAAGTCAAAGACCACAACGATCTGGGTGAACATCGGTCGCAGGGACATGGATGCGAAAGACATAGCAGAGAATGCCGCTGCGGTACTCAAAGCGATCGAATCACGTTTAGAACGTGGCTGGCAGAATATCGCTTCTATTTACATGAAGTCCACAATGGGTCCCACCGTGAAAGTAGTGTGAGGCAGGAAGAAAAATGAAGAAGAAAGTCAAACGAGCAAAGCAATGGAAGAAGGAGCAGATCGCTGCTCTAAAAAGCCAGATGGAGGCATATCCAACAGTAGGTATAGCGAAAATAAGAGGATTGGGCTCTAACCAGGTACAGCGGATACGAAAAGATTTTAAAGAGAAAGCGCTGCTGCGAGTGTCGAAAAATAGCTTGATTTCTATTTCGTTCAATGAAAGTGGAATGAATGATATGGTAGATTTTATAGACGACCAGATGGCGTTGATCTTCACCAATTTCGATGCTTTTGAATTGTATAACGTACTGGAAGAGGGGAAAATACCTGCGCCCATAAAAGCGGGTGCCGTCGCCCCATTTGATATAGTGATAGAGGACGGGCCGACCTCACTCACGCCGGGACCGATCGTAGGCGAATTGCAGAGTTTGGGCATACCTGCGGGAATCGCGGCCGGTAAGGTAGTCGTAAAGCAGAGAAAAGTGGCGGCTAAGGAAGGCGAAAAAGTTTCTCCTCCGCTTGCAGATATATTGGCACGGCTCGAAATCTACCCGATGAAGGAAGGACTGGACTTGTGTGCCGTGTATGACCGCGACGGAAGCGTGCTCTTTACGCCTGACGTTCTGCATGTAGACGTCGAGAAGTACGTGTCGGACGTGCAGGAAGTAACGAAAGCTGCGTTCTCGCTTGCCACGCACCTGAAGTATGAGTATCCAACTCGTTATACTATTGGTGATCTGTTGTACGAAGCGGGTGACAAATCGGTAAATCTGGCGTTTAACGTTGCGTATCCAACGCCAGAGACCATAAAGCCGCTGCTTCAGAAGGCATATTCTGAAGCACGTAATCTCTCTATAAATGCGTGCGTATACGCGAAAGAGACAATGCCAGCGTTGCTTGCAAAAGTCGGTGCACAGGCGCAACGTTTAGCGTCATACACAGGGAGTTAATCCTGAGTTTTTTTTGCACATAAGTGGCCAGACCCAGTAAGGAGCCAGGCCCTCCTTACCAACCGTCCCAGCCAAAAACTTAGTTTTGGATTGAACCTTTTTCTAAAAGGTTTGACTTATCAACCCTCCCCCCCCGACCATCATTGGATAAAAAGCATGCTGGGCGCTCTTATCTGAGTCCCTCTTATTCCAGCCGTATCGCTGGTATCCAATCAAACTTTCTTAGCAAGAAAGTTTAATCAAAGAACTTTTACGCCAATCTGATAGCGGGGATCCAGTCATAATAAATCCTCCCATTAGCGTCAATGAATTTATCGCAAGTAATAGTCCCTCCTGTTGCATTGAACTCTCTTTTGTGGATTTATTTGGGATAAGAGCCCGTTTTTATCGTGTAGTTGTATGTTTCGTTTTCGTAGAGCGTGAATGTCTCGTTAAACGTGATGTTGTGCCAATCTTCCACATAGCCCTCCCAAGCTGCTGTTACATTCCAACCGGTGTTATTATTCCATATCTTTATGTATTCAGTATGACCGCCTGTGCCTGAGCAGGGATAGGTGTAAAGTGTGCTAACAGTTATGTTAGCGTTTGGAGTTATTGTGCCGTTATGTATGCCGGAGATGCTGAGATAAGTTCCTTTACCTGTGTCAAATACACCTTCGGCTGACGGAGGAACCACCGCAAGTAACGGATCACCAACATAAAGCCTGACGATGACCGAGTTGTTAGCCTCATCCCGTGCGAACTTTGCCTCACCGAGTGGTTTTACAGTTGGAAGCGTAGTGACCTCATCAACCTCGGGTAAGAATCCGATGCCTGTTTTGAATATCTTGCATGTTTCTACGTCCATGTCACCGACATTTATGGTTATATCGGTATAGGCATCATCAGTTGTATCTCCCGGTGTATCATCGGTTACGTCGACGTTTAACACTACCGCATCGCTTATTATATCTATGTCAGCATATTCAGGAGGGAGATATGGTGCTAAATCATCAGGACTTGCTGGGATTATGTTAGACGTAACTCCCACATCCAGTTTTGGATATGGTGTTGCCCCTCCTTTTATTTTCACCAGCCAGAAATCTCCATTACTAGCACCGTACGAATCTGTCGTTCCAACAAGGACATAGCCACCATCTATGGTCTGTTGGACCGCTCGTGCCTCATCCCAGCCAGATCCACCAAAGGTCTTTTTCCAGAGTTCGGTACCATTTGAATCTGTTTTCACGAGCCAGAAATCACCACCAGTACCGTATGATGCCGTATATCCAGCAAGAATATAGCCGCCGTCTGCTGGACTGCGTATGCCTCATCCTGATTAGGTCCCCCAAATGTCCTGTTCCAGAGTTCATTAGACTTGTCGCGAAATAATAAGGAACGAACGAATTACCGCCTCAATCCAACTGCGGATTCAACAACACTTCAAGTGATAATTCCATAATCCACAGGAGATCGCCATAACTTGG
>JGI24025J20009_10002598_pt1 | contig 12851 bp, 13 predicted proteins | sample Cruoilmetagenom3_FD_20009 | JGI IMG/M metagenome (IMG submission 20009)
CGGGAAAGTCTGGTTTGACACCGGAGATCGCGCCGAGGTCGCCCGCGGATCGGCGGCCTTTGCCCTGACACGCGGCAAAGGCGGCCTATTGGAAAAACTGAACACAAGAGGTCCCGGCGGATGAATCTTACCGATATACAGGCGCGATGTGATCGTGTGCCGTTCTTTCGTCACCTGGGTTTTTCAGTGACCGAAGCCAACGACACGCATTTTGTAGCAAGTATGCCCTTCGAAGAGCGTCACATTGGCAACCCCATGCTTGAGACCTATCATGGTGGGATCATTGCCAGCTTTATGGAGGCACTTGCCTCGCTGACCGTGTTGGACGATATGGCATCCCCCCCGCCAAAGCCGATCAACCTGACCGTTGACTATCTTCGGCCCGGGCTACCGGGTACGTTGAACACACGCGCCACGGTCTCGCGCAAAGGGCGGCGCATGGCCAGCGTCGAAACTGTTGCCTGGCTGGAAGACGAAGCAAAGCCCGTCGCAAAGGGCCTGTTCCACTTTCTGTTGGTCTGACCCAAAGGCACCCCAAATTTAGACGCGCCCAAACCGACCCCATCCTGAACGACGTCCGAGACAGGCATCCGTTCCCTGGCCAAGTATTGCTCTGCCGTTTGCAGCGGGTGGGTTCCATCCCGCTGCCCGGCATGGGGGGCAGCGCTTTGAGAGTATTACTCTACGGCAAGCGCGGAGCGGTTTACCTGGCCAGGCCCAGCGTTTCCTCGCCGCTCATGATCAGGTTCAAATCATCTTCCGCCCTATGTGTGGATCGTCGCTTCGGTAACAGATTGCACATCCGCAAGGGTGTTTCCCTCTGTCAACTCAACCAGCCGGAATCCGTCTTTGGTCACATCAAGTACTGCAAGATCGGTATAGACCCGATTGACCACACCCAATCCAGTCAGCGGATATGTGCATTTGCGCAGCAGCTTGGGGCTGCCATCGCGGTTGGTGTGTCGCATCATCACAAAAATCGTGGGCACCCCAACCACAAGATCCATCGCGCCGCCGATGGCTGGCGGATATTTCTGGTCAAGCGTCGCCCAATTGGCCAGATCCCCGTTCTCGGCCACCTGATACGCGCCCAGAACAGCAATATCGAGATGCCCACCCCGCATCATTGCAAAACTGTCCGAGTGCTCGAAGAAAGACGTGCCGGGTGCGGTCGTGATGTACCGCTTGCTGGCGTCGATCATCTCGAAATCTTCCTGACCCTCGGGCGGTGTAGGCCCCACGCCAAGTATCCCGTTTTCGGAATGATAGATAACTTCACGGCCTTCGGGCACATAGGCTGACACATGGGTCGGCTTGCCGATCCCCAGATTCACATACGAGCCGTCAGGAATGTCGCTGGCCACGCGCGCGGCAAGCGCGTTATCGCTGAGATGGTTCATGGACGTACCCCGTATTCGACGACGCTTTTAATGAAGATACCTGGCGTTACAACATGCTCAGGCTCAAGAGGAACTGGTGAAATCTGGCGCACCTCGGCGATGGAATGGCGCGCCCCGGTTGCCATGACCGGATTGAAATTCCGCGCGGTGCCATGATAGCTTAGATTGCCCCAATGATCGCCCTTCTCGGCGCGCAGCAGCGCAAAGTCCGCAGGCAGGGGCGGCTCCATGACAAAGCCGCGCCCGTCGATGACACGCGTTTCCTTGCCCTCGGCCAACAGCGTGCCATACCCTGTGGGCGTCAGNAAACCNCCNATGCCGGCCCCCGCTGCGCGGATACGCTCTGCGAGCGTACCNTGCGGAACGATCTCCAGTTCAATCTCGTCGGCCTCGTACCGTTTTTCGAACCAGATGGACCCAGGTGTACGAGGATAAGAGCAAATGACCTTTGCCACCCGTTCTTCTTTGATCAGCTTGGCTATACCCGTTTCGCCCGCCCCCGCATTATTCGCGATAATCGTAAGCCCCCGCGCACCGTTTTCCAAAAGCGCATCAATCAGACCAAAAGGAATACCCGACGATCCGAACCCGCCAATCATAATCCGCGAGCCGTCTTTTATTGGGTCGACCGCCTCGACCAGATCCTTGCATCGCTTATCCATCATCTTACTCCTTACAGATCTACTGCTGTCTTGCCGCGTTGCAGAACCAAATTCACAGCAATCACTGCAATCAAAAGAGCCGCACCCACAAGCCCGGTTATGAACACAGGCACGATGATCAGCAGGCCACCCGCCAGAAACAGNCCGCGACTGGNCAGGCCAATCTGACCGACCCCGTAAATCCAGCTCTCGAAGGCCGACGTNATCGCCCAGATGGCAATCAATGTCAGCGCGATCCGCTCTANGATATTGATNACGCTGCCCACCANGATCAGGGCGGGATCATAGACAAAGATAAAGGGCAGGATGAACAGCGGCAGCCCCAGACGCATCGCCCGAAACCCTGTCTCCATCGGCTTGGAACGAGCCACGTGCGCTGCGGTGATCGCCGCCAGCGCAACGGGCGGCGTGATGTAGGACAGCATCCCCCAATAGAGAATGAACAGGTGGCTGGCCAAAGGATTAAGCCCCGCCTGTATCAATGCCGGTGCCAGCAGGATCGACAGGAAGATGTAGCACGCCGTCACCGTCATCCCCATCCCCAGCACGAAACTGGTAACCGCGCCGGCAAGCAGCATCAACGGCACATTCCCATCCGCATAGAGAAGCAACTCTCGCGAGAATGCGCCTGCCACACCGGTGTAAGACAGCCCGCCAACAACCAGCCCGATACCAGCCAGAACTGCGACCAGTTTGGACACGTTGACGGCAATATCCAACAGTAGAAGTTGCGCACGCGCCAACGTGAGGCGGCTGTCCTTGCGCAACGATGTCGCGACCAGCATCACCTACGATGCATAGTAAGGCGACCGCGACTCAAGCCGAAGCACCATCAGCACATAGATGAGAACAGCGAGGCTCAGTAAATAGGGCCAACCTCTTATCAGAACCGGCCAGACTTTCGGTACCTCGGAACGAGGCAGCCCTTGCAGCCCTTTGCGCGCCGCGAACATGTCAACCTGCAACAGCAACGCGACATAGAACATCAGGGCCGGAATGATCGCCGCCACCACAATTGTTGAATATTGCACGCCCAGAAATGAGGCCATGACGAAAGCAACGGTCCCCATCACCGGCGGCATCAACGTAGCCCCGGTCGAGGCACAGGCTTCGACTGCGGCGGCATAGCTTGCCGGATATCCGACACGGCGCATGGTCGGAACTGAAAACGGGGCGGATGTGAGGATATTGGAAATAACGCTCCCTGAAAGGGACCCCAAAATGCCCGACCCCAGAACGGCAACCTTGGCAGGCCCCCCCCTGCGATGCCCCAACAGCGCGGCCGCCAGATCCATGAAAAATTCGCTGCCCTTGGTAATAACAAGAACAGAGCCGAAAATGACAAAGCCGATCACAAGTTCGGCCACAACCTGCATCGGGATTCCGACGATGCTCTCGACCCCGAGAACATGGGCCCGCACAGTTTCCACAAGCGAGAACTGTGTGCCCCAAAGGAAGCCCGGCATGTGCCCGGCATAAAGCGGGAATGTCCCGAACAACAGCGCGGTTACAAGCAATATAGTACCGCCGGCACGCCGTATTCCCTCAAGAACCAGCACCAGCAGAATAGTGGCCATGATATCGGCGGTCAGGGGGGCGTCATATTCCCACCCTCGCTGAATGATGTCCAAACCGTGATTGCCAAGCCATCCGGCACTGACAAGCGCAAATGCAGCCAAGCCGAGGTTCAGCCAGATCGGACCCGGCGATGATGAGTCGGCCCTTATAGGCACCGAAAGGAACGCAATGGCCAGAAATATCCCGATCAGATAGTAAAGATACGCATTCCCAAGCGGCTGGAATCCGAAAGCATTCAACAAGAACTGTTGATTTATCGCCAGCAGAACGCCGACCGCGCCCAGCAGCATGATGAGCCAGCGCAGTGGGCCTGAGGGCCCTGCGGCGACAGGATCTGCATGCGCGTGTTCGTCCGCGTCCATAGTACCTTTGTTGGCCATAGATCCGTCCTGAAATTCAGATGTAAAAACCCCCCGGCACGCGTGGCGCCAGGGGGTGAAAGTTTTCGGTCAGCGGATCAATCCAGTGCGGCGATGACCTCAGCGCGACGCGCCATCCACGCTTTGGAAAAGTCTTCCTCGGCCAGTCCGGAGTTAGCACCGAGGAACTCGGTCCACGCGTCTACCAGCGCATCCATGCGCGCGGTGCGCTTCACGTTCCACGCTTCGTCCGCGTCGGTCCAGACACCAATCTCGCGCAGATAGCGCACGGCACCCTCATGGAACGGCACATCAATCGCCGGGCGGCCCGACTTGTCCAACGCCCAACGGTACATTATGGCCGTGCCATTTTTATAGAGGTCATAGGTTTCATCCAAAGCCTTGATGAAAGCATAAACCTCGTCGGCGGATTTTTCGTTTGTCGTCGTGATCACGGGATAGCGATAGGCGGCCATCTTCGCGGTTTCGCCTTCGGGCAAGCCTGCGGCGACGGTCTCGTTAAAGGGGCTCATGATCGGCAGCACCTTGAGCAGCTTGTCCCAGCCCTCTTTGTTGTCTGGCTCAAGCGGTGCATAATAGATGCCGCGCGGGCTTTCGGCCAATTCATAAAGCTGGCTTGTTGTTGGCGTTGTGCAGGTCGCATCAGTTTCGTTGCGTGTCATAGAAGACATCGCCGAACTGTAGCTCGGGAACATCACGACCTCAACGTCATCAAGGGTCAGGCCGCCAAACGCAAGAATTGCTTCGCATTTCACATTAAGCGACGGGTTGCCCGCCACCAAGGCGATCCGCTTTCCTCTNGCATCCGCGACGGNCTTGATCCCCGCGTCGGCCGCTGTGATCAGCGAGAGGCCCGCAGGACGTCCGGCAACAGCGCGCAGCTGGTGCGGGCCCCAATCGGCGGTGGNAAAGTCATACGCACCTTCGCCAAGAAAGAAGGCTTCGGTCGCCANAAACGCGTAATCGGCACGTCCTTGCAGCAACGGCTGCAAACGNCCGATACCGCTGCCCGAAGGCTGGATCCGAACGCGTGTGCCAAACGTCTTCCCGAAGGCGTCCGCAATGGCCGATGCTTCGGCATAACCGGCCGAGCCGACATCATACGANGTCCAAACCATCGTATCAGGCATNTCTTGGCTGAATGCCGGCAGAGCAACACAAGTTGCCAACGCGCCCAGTACAGACCGCAGGTTAAAATACTTCATCAATTCCTCCCNAATGCGAAGACCCGANCCTATGCACCATACAACCTGCCGTCGGGNTTTTACCCGAGACAACAAGTTGACCAGTTACAAGAGCGTATCAAGACGATAAGCAGGCGTGCCTCCATTCAGGCAACAATGGAATAGTTGTCGCCATAGGCCAAATGCAATATGGGCATATCAGCAATAGAAAATGGGTATCAATGGAATTTCGCCTTCTCCGTAATTTCACCAAGATCGTCGAGTTGAGCAGTATTACAGCCGCGTCAGAGCGCCTTAATATTGCCCAACCCGCTCTAAGTCGGCAGGTCAAAAATCTGGAAAAGGAATTGGGCGTTCTGCTGCTACGTCGGCACGGACGGGGTGTCATGCCGACGGAAGAAGGTTTGCGGCTTGTTTCCCGCGCAAAGCTGATCCTGGAGGACCTCGAGAACCTTCAATCCGAGGTGAGGGGCGATCCTGAATCCCTGTCCGGCACGCTCACGCTTGGACTGCCACCCACTGTCGCTGAAGTTCTGGCCACGCATCTCATTATACGTACCATGGAGGATTATCCGGACGTCAACCTGCGGATAGTCTCTGGCTTCAGCGGTTATGTGCAGGATTGGCTGGCCCGTGGAAAGATTGATCTGGGCATCGCGTATGAAGGGCAAAAATCGAAGTTTATTGAATCGCAGCCAATTATTCTGGAAGATCTCTTTCTGATTCAGTCCGCTAAGACCGCCCGTAGCGGCGTGCCGATCACCGCCGAAGATGCCCTGCGCCAGCCACTGATCTTGCCGAATTCTGAACACGGCCTGCGCGGCAGGATCGAAACCATCGCCCAAGCTGCCCAGATCGACCTGAACGTCGTTCTTGAGGTCGATATTCTGCCGACAATGTTATCATTCGTTGATCGCGGATTGGGTAGTACGATCCTGCCTTTGGCCAGTGTCATTCATCATATCCGTTCGGGACAGTTAATCGCGCGTCCGATCGTGCAGCATCCCATCGACCGAACGCTGGTTCTGATGACCCCTCTCAACCGTCCGGTGTCCCGGTTATCGNCAATATTTTCAGAGTTCATGATTTCNGAAGTCCATCATCTGGTGACTTCGGGCGAATGGTCCGGCACAACGTTATAGACGTCGNATACCAAAACAATCCTGGACGGCATTGGTGTCGTTTCGAATGAACTGGCTGTAGCGGCCACTTACGGCTCGTCGCGGCTGGCGGATGTTGGCGCACTGCAGATGTAGNAAACGCGCATACCATCCCTGAGACCGCAAAGCGAGGCGACCCGAAAGCAATCCGGCCCGTGACTCCAGCCCGTGTTTCCGGCCCGTGTTTCCGGCCCGTGATAATGATCTCAGATCGTACCGGTCAGCAGCAATCCGGCCAATAGCGCGGCCCAGAACAGCAGCAATGCTGCGCTATAGGGACCGTTCCAAACTGGCCCTATCAGACTAGCGGGTCGATCAATGATCGACGCGCATAGAACGATCGTCGTGATAAAGGGTGAAAAGCCGATGACGGTCGACCAGCCGCCGATAATCGCCAGCGCGATGGTCAGATCATTCAGGCCGGGCAGCGCCAGTTGCGAGGCAATAGCACCCAACACCGATGAGGTGACGATCGGGTTCACGCCGACAAAGGCAAAAAACACGATCGACATCATAAGCCCAAGCACCAATGTAACCGGTCCAAGCGATAGATCTGTGATAAGGGCACGCAATCCGTCCACAGGAATGATGGCGACCAAAACCACAGACAGGAACCCCGCGGCCGCGAACACGCCCACCTCACTCACCGAGGCCGGCATCCGGTGCCAGCTGTCGGAAAGTGTCGCATAGATTGTCTTCCGTGGCCCGCCCGGCAATTTGCGCGACGACAGGGCTGACCAGAAGATCGCATAGCATGGCGCAAGCAGCACCAGAGATTCCTGAAATGACAGTGGTGCCACTTCGTGCATGACGAAAATCGACAAACCCAATATCAGCACATGCCCCACCAACAGCGCCGCGCCCTTCCCCCCAGCCGCCTGTGGTGCCCGCTGTGTCACGGACCGCTGCGGCAGTCGCCGGTGCTGCACACGATCAAAGCTCCACCCAATCGCAACGAAGACAAAACTGATGGCCAACCCGAATGGCCCGAAGTCAAAATAGGACAGGCTGGGCAATGTAATCAGCACAACATTTGCGGCGAACCCAAAGGGGGACCAAAGCGAGATCAGACTGAAACCCCTGATAATGGCAAGCGTCATCCGGCGCAGCCTTGCCTCCTGCAAATCAGGGGACAACTGCGTCGTGGACGGCGCCTTGAGCGCGCGTTTGGCCAGATCAAGCAGAATGACCAAGCCGCCGAAATTGATCAAAACTCCGAACAGATGTCCGCCAAACGACAGCGCCAGATAGCGCCGGGAAGGTGGCTGCCCTGTCAGATAGACACCCGCCTCGCCGACTTCCGGTGCTATCAGTGCAGCGGATCGCAGCAGGCCCAGAAAAGTGATCAGGGTCCCCAGAAACAAAGAGCGCCCGACACCATCCATCAAGACCTCTGAGGGAGCATCGCGCCAGAGCGCGACAATCAGCGCGAACACGGACAACAGCACAGCAACCCAGGTGGCGATGTTGAACAGGCGCCAGCCAAGCGCCAGAAACAGCCCCATCGCCGCCGCCGCCGNAAGCAAAAGCCACGGCGCGTCCACAAAGATCAACCCGACGGCAGCGATCAAAACAAACGTTAGCAGACCGCTGCGCAATCGGCGTGCGCCGCCACTGGTTGGCGTAGAGGCTGCGGCGTTCGGCATCTGGTCCTCAACCTCTTTGGAAATGGGGCGGGTGTTTCTTGGAAAAGGCGGCTTTTCCTTCGTCAGCAATCGCGCCAACCATCCCGCTGGCACGTACTTCTTCCCGCTGCGCTGACATCATCCCAACACCTTCTCCAAGCGCGATCCAGGCCANGTTTGTCGCGCCCGCCGGTGTCACGGCGCAGGGAAGGAACACATACTCTCCTGTGCTTTTTACCCGCTGGATCATGAACTTTCCTTGAGCCAAATAATGTCCATAGGTCGCCTGCGGACCCGCTTTGATCGCATCGGGTTGTGACATGGAATTCCTTTTTTCTAGTTGGTCCCTGTCACTTTGACCAGTCGATAACCATATGGGTCTGGGTTGTGACAGCCGCAGTCTTTCCGTCGCCGCGTGTCATGGTGATTTGGAGAACGATCAACTTACGGCCAACCTGCAGCGGCTCGCAACGCGCGGTCACTGTGTCTCCGACAAGCACGCCGCGCAGAAAATTCGTCTTGCTCTCGATGGTGATGTTGGTTTTGTCCACAGGAAGGTTAACAAAGGCCAACGTCCCTGCCGCATTATCGGCAAGCGTCATCAGCGCCCCGCCATGCAGCGCCCCGTTGCGGTTGGCCACGGCATCGGTCACTTTCATGCGGCACACAGCGCAATCCAGGGCGACCGACACGACATCGATTCCGGTCAGCTTGGCATAGTTCGACTGCGGCGGCACCTGGTCCAGCCCTCGGGTTGTATCGTTCCCTTTTGTCATGCCGCCCGCCCCTGCAAAACATGCCGCCCGATGATTATCTGCCGGACCTGGCTGGCCATCGATCCGACAACGGCCAGCTGTGGCGAGACAACAAGAAGCCCGTTTAATGGTTGCATGGTTCAATTCCTCAATAGGATCGCGGCATGCCCAAAACATGCTCGCCGATTAAGCATAAGATTAGGTTGATGAAAATCGGGGCCACCTGATACATCCGCACCGCGCAGTCTTTATTCTCTGATCCTCCGCACACAAACGGTGTACACTGTCACGCATCTGGACCCATTTATCACTTTGGTCCTGTTCGGGGGTGCGCATCATAAGAGCCTGTGTTGACGGAGTGTCAGGGCGTTGTTACAAATGTCCGGACAATTAGTCCAGATACCGAACGGGGTTACATATGAGAAAAGTCGGCGAAAACCGCTATCGCGCGGAAATCGGCATGTATTTCGAGGATTTCAAGGTTGGCGACATTTACGAACACCGCCCCGGCCGCACTATAACCGAAACCGACAACATCCAGTTTTCGCTGCTGACCATGAACCACCACCCGGCCCACTGCGATTCAGCCTTTGCGGAAAAGACCGAGTTCGGCAAGCCGCTGGTCAATTCCACCCTGACCCTGGCAATCGTGGCGGGCATGTCAGTGCCCCAGATCAGCGGGCAGGCGGTGGCCAATCTGGGCTGGACCGACATCAAGCTGCCCGCACCGGTTTTCCCCGGAGACACCATCTATGCGGAATCCGAGATACTGGAATTGCGCCCGTCGAAATCGCGCCCGGGACAGGGCATCGTGACGGTGCGCACCCGGGGCGTAAAGCAGGACGGCACCGAATTCATGAGCTTTGTGCGCAGCGCTCTGGTGCATTCACGCGAAACTGCGTTGCAGGGCAAGGCAAACTACTGATTACGCCAACATAAACTGCGAGGGCTCCAGCGGCCAAAGCACCATTTCACAAGGCCTCCCGGGGCGTGATACCCTTCTGTTTCGTGCGTCTTGCTGGCGTGGGCCTGCTTACCTTCAATTCGGAAATCGCACTGTGTTCTGAATCGCACTGTGTTCTGAAAAGACCAAATCCCGTGGGACCGAACAAATGAAATGCAACGCATCCTGATCGCCAAGGAATTTATAAAAAGGACCCCCGCATGACCCTGCCCCGCTATGCAATTGTGGCACAAGCCCTGATTGATGGCATCCTTTCGGGCCAGTATCCGGTGGGCAGCCATCTGCCCCCGGAGCACACCCTGTGCAAGCAATTTTCCATTTCCCGCCACACCGCCCGCGAGGCATTGCGCCGGTTAGAGGCAGAAGGCCTGGTCACCCGCCGCGCCGGGGTTGGCACCATTGTGCGGTCCAGCCGGATCAGGCCGCGCTATACGCAGGTGGGCGATACGGTGTCGGACCTGTATCAATACGCACAGGATGTGTCCCTGCACCTGCTGGAAACCGAAGAAATCCGCGCGTCAGGCGACATTGTTGATCTGCTCGACTGTGCGCAGGGGGATCAGTGGATAAGGCTACATGGTCTGCGAACGATCACAAACAACCCCCTGCCGGTGGCGCTGACCGACGTGTTTGTCACCGGTGCGTACCGCGACGTGCAGCAAGACATCGAAGGCTCATCCCTGCCGATCTGGTCACTGATCGAAGCCCGCTTTGCCGTCACCCCGACCGAGGTTCGCCAGCAGATCACCGCAACCAGCCTTGACGCGCAAGAGGCTGAAAAGCTGGGCGCGAAAAAGGGGGATGCGGCGCTGCGCATCACGCGCCATTATCTAACCGACAACCACGAAACCTATGAGGTTGCCATCAACCTCTATCCGGCAGACCGGTTCACCTATTCCAACAGATTGCGGGTGAAAACATCGGCTTTGCCCTGAAAGGCTGCCATGCATCATTGCTTGTGAATTGCCCCCGGAGATCGCCCCAAACGCTTTGCGCGTGCTGGAAGGGCTGGAATGAGCGATCTACAGCCGTACAATGACGAACTTGACCGCTGCGGCCTCGTCAGGTGAACAGTTCCAATCTGGTGCCGGGCAAGCCGTCGATTGCGGCTATGGCCTGATCCTGGTTCATCAGGCACAGGGCCGTCGACAGCCCATCCGCCAGCGCTGCCGTATCCGCGCTGACCGACACCAGCGACCGTTTGGCTGATAAAGCCCCCGCGCGCGGGTCCAGGATGTGCCCGATCATGCCAGTGTCATTCAGCACTGTCCCCAACGGGGCCGAGGTTGCCAATGCGCGGTCACGCAGGGCGATCTGGTGCACGATCTGCCCGTCAGGGCGGGCAATACCCGCCTGCCAGTCGGTGCCATCCGGGCGCCCGCCCAGCGCAGCAACTTCGCCTATGTCGATCAGAATGTTGGTCAGGCCGCGTTCCCGCAGCAAGGCCGACACCCGATCCGTGATATAGCCCTGTGCAATACCGTTCAGGGTGATCGCCATGCCGGGACGGGCCAGATGCACCGCGCCCGTATCAAACCGCAGATGTCGCCATCCGGTTTTTGCCTGCGCGGCCGCCATATCCTGGCCATTGGCCAATGCCAGCCACATCGGCTGGACCGTTGGGTCAAACGCCCCATTTGTGGCGCTGTGCAATCTGGCCGACAGGCTAAGCACGTCCAGCAGGTCCGGTGATGGCAGAATCAATCGCCCGTCGCGGTTTAGCCGCGAGATCTCGGAAGTTTCGCGGTAGAGGCTGAACACCTGTTCCAGCCGGGCGACTTCATCCTCGACAGCGCGGAACACGGCTTGTGCCTTTGCCTCGGGCATCCCCGTCAGGATCATCGACGCAGAGGCCCCCAGCGCTGTGCCACGCCAGCGGGAAATTCGTGCGGCCTGTGCCGGAAATGCCCCCACCGAGGCGGCAGCGGCAGAGAGCGTCAGGAAACGACGGCGGTTCAAAGGATTGGCCATGTTGGGGCCTCCAGCGGTTGATCAAGGTTGACCGGGCCAAGCGCGGCATCATCCGGTATCTGTTCAAGGGACAAGACCTGCCCCCCGTAATGTGCGGCGAAATCTTTGGCCACGGCGGGGTCGGCAAATGGCACAATCTCGGGCGCGCCCATGCCGCCTGCGACCTCGGCGCCGACAACAAACACCGCCGTGTCAGCGACGATCCAGTTGTTCGCGCCGGGCAGATCCCAGGACATCGCCACCCCCATGTCACTGACATAGGTGGCGGTGATTTTTGCGTCCCGTTCCGGGCTTTTGAGATAGGCCACCAGGTCGCGCACCTGCGCAAAGAACAGCGGTTGCGGGTATCCGGCCAAATGTATCTGCCCCTTGGGGCCGCCGTGTTCGGCGATATTCATCTGGCAAAAGTAACTTAACGCCTCTTGCGTCAGGCTGGCCGGATCGGGCGGGGCTTTGGCCTCTTCCCTGCAGGCGGTCAGGGCCAGCAGGGCGATTATGGCAAGCTGTCTCATGGCTCGACCCGCCGGAATGCGGCGCGCGCAAGCGCAAAGCCGATCAGTGGCCAGATCAGCAGCGAAACCGGGGCCGCCCAGCCGGGCAGCGCGTTGGCCGCGCCCGCCATGCCGCTGGTCATCGCCACCGCATCCGAGGCGGCGATGTTCCACACCCGGAACGCATCTGCCGGGTTGGCGACCATCAGCCACGGGAATACCTGTTGGGTAAACACCCCGCCGTCATCCATCACCACCGCGCCCAGCAGGCCCAGGTCAAACAGCACCACAAACACCAGCCACAGCCCCGCCGCCATGCCCGCCGCCGCCGCCGGGCTGCCGGCCAGCGCTGACAACAGATAGCCCAGCAGCACAAACACCGCGCCCAGCAAGACCGACGTACCGATCAGTCGCACCAGCGCCACCAGGCTTTCGGTGCCCGCGCCGCCGGACAGCGCCGCCACGGCACCGGCGGTGCCAAAACCCACCCCCATTGCAAGCGCAAGCGCTGTCAGATGCGCCAGAAACTTGCCAAACAGGATTTCCCCGCGCCCCGCCGGATAGGACAGCAACAGGGGCAGGCTGCCGCGGTCAACCTCGCCGGCGATGGCGTCAAAGGACATCATCAGCGCCAGCAGCGGGGCCAGATAGACCGACAGGGTGGTCATCGACGCCACCGAA
>JGI24025J20009_10002603_pt1 | contig 12838 bp, 11 predicted proteins | sample Cruoilmetagenom3_FD_20009 | JGI IMG/M metagenome (IMG submission 20009)
ATAGAATTAGATGCGCCTGTAGCTCAACTGGATAGAGCAACGGACTTCGGATCCGTAGGTTGGGGGTTCGACTCCTCTCAGGCGCGCCACTGATAAAATAGAACTAAGGGGGGGTGAATAAGATGGGTGGATTTGAGGAATTAGGTAAAAGATTGGATAAATTAACGGGAACAGTTAAAAGAATTGCACGAGAAGGAGTGGGTAAGAGTTCAAAAGAGGCTAAGGAGTGGGGGAGAAAATTAGATGAGTTAGGTGAAGGGGTTAAAAAAATTAGTCAGGAAGGTTTAGAGAAATTTGCAAGTGGAGCTAAAGGGTTGGGTCAAATTGGTAAATTAAGGTTGGAAATTAGAGAAAGAGAAAAAAAATTAGCAGATAAATTTGAGGAAATAGGAGAAAAAACTTACGAACTCTGCCTGGAGAAAAAAATTGAGAATACAGAACTTGAAAAACTGAGAGAAGAGATTACCGGTTTAAAAAAAGAGATAGAGGGCAAAAAGAAAAAAATCAAGGAATTAAAAAAAGGGAAAGATAAAACGGAAAGTGGAGAAAGAAAATAGAGTTATTGTCTATACAGATGGTGCTTCTTCTGGTAATCCAGGAAGAGCAGGAGTAGGAGTTCTTCTTTACAGCACGGATAAGAAATTAATTAAGAAAATAAGCAAGTTTATCGGAATTACTACAAATAATGTAGCCGAATATATGGCTCTGATTTATGGGTTGGAAGAGGCTCTTTATTTAAGAGCAAAAAATGTAGACTGTTTTCTGGACAGCCAACTTTTGGTAAGGCAATTGAAAGGGAGTTATAAGGTCAGGGATAAAAAATTAAGACTTTTTTATTATCAGGTGAATCATCTTAAGAGTTTTTTTAGAAGAATAAGTTTTAATTATATTAGAAGGGAAGAGAATAAAGAGGCTGATATATTAGCTAAAAAGGCGATAAGGGAAAGAGGGAATGAGGTGGTCGCGGGGTGTGCTAAACATCCTGAGGAAAGTCCGGACTCCATTAAAAAGGATACTGGATAACGTCCAGAAAGAGCGATCTTATGGAAAGTGCCACAGAAAAATATACCGCCGCAGTAATCAGAGATTACTTAGTACAGAAAACTGCGGTAAGGGTGAAAAGGTGGGGTAAGAGCCTACCGGTAAAGAAGTAATTCTTTAGCTGGGCAAACCCTATCCGGAGCAAGGTCAAGTAGGAGGGTTTAACCCTCGGGTGGACCGCTTGAGGCATAAGGAGACTTATGTCCCAGAGAAATGACCACTGCCTGAGGAGGAAGTAATTCTTTTCAGGTAACAGAATCCGGCTTACATTCCTCTCTTTCCCTGAAGCGTCGTAAAGAGTAGTTTTTTAATTCCTAATGACAGAGGCAGCTCAGAGTGGCTGTTTAAGAGAAAATTAATTTAACAAGGAGGAAGTACAATGAAAAAGGGATTGAAAATTGTGGGCGGAGCAGTAGCCGCAGCAATAGGTATATGGCTAATAGTTATTTTTGCTTCAAAGGTGCTTGTTTTTCTGGAAGGTATTGTAGGTATAGCGGTAGCCGGTGTGGGAGCAATTATTTTAGCAATTGGTATTAGTGAGCTGAAGGAGTGAAAATGATAAAAGAAGAATTTTTAAAAAGAGGGGTTGTTTTTAATGGCTCATAAAAAAGGACAGGGGCATTCTTCAAATGGAAGAGAGAGCGCCTCTAAGCGATTAGGGATAAAAAGTTTTGGAGGAGAATTTGTAAGAGCAGGAAGTATTTTAGTTCGGCAGAGAGGCACAAAATTCCATCCGGGGTTTAATGTAGGAAGAGGTAAAGATGATACTCTGTTTGCTAAAATAGATGGTTATCTCTTTTTTGAAAATAAGAGAAGAGTTAGCGTATATTCATCAAAATAAAAGGGGGAAAGGGTTGGAAGGGGATGGAGATTAGTTGAAAACTCAAAAGAACAAAGGAAGTGTTGGAAGCAAAGTTATTGTGTCTTTAATTAATTAAGAGGGGTAAAGAAAATTAATGAGAAGCGGAGAAAGTTCTTTGAATGAGGTAGAGAAAGTTCCGCCTCAAAATCTTGAGGCGGAACAGTCCGTACTGGGAGCAATGCTTTTAGAGAAAGAAGCTGTCCCTAAGGTAATGCAGATACTCCCTGATTCCGGTAATTTTTACTCCGAAATCCATAGGATAATTTATGAGGGGATAATTAATTTATTTAATCAAAATAAGCCTGTAGATGTAGTTGCTCTCAGGGAAGAATTTAAGAAAAGAGACAAACTAAAAGATGTAGGAGGAGCTGCTTATTTAGCGGAGTTGGTTAATTTCGTGCCTACCACGGCAAACGTAACCTATTATGCTCAAATTGTTAGAGAGAAGAAAATTCTTCGTGATCTTCTTAAAGTAGCTGCTTCCATAAGTTCTTTATCATACAATGATTCTCTGGATTTAGATATCATCCTGGATAAATCCCAGAGTCTCATATTTAATATTACCCAGCAGAGAATTAAAACTCCTTTTGTTCACATAAAAGATGTTCTTAAGGAGACTTTTGAGCATATAGAATCACTTTATGAGAAAAAAGAGCATGTTACAGGAGTTCCTACGGGTTTTACTCAATTAGACAGGTTGACTTCCGGGTTTCAACCCTCTGATTTGATAGTTATTGCTGGTCGTCCTTCTATGGGTAAAACCTCGTTAGCTTTAAATATTGCTCAATATGCTGCAGTTGAGGCTCGCATCCCCTTAGCAATATTTAGTTTGGAAAGTGCAAAAGAGCAATTAGTAGAGAGAATGCTCTGTTCTGAGGCGAGAGTGAATAGTCAAAAATTACGTACAGGATTTCTTTCCGAAGATGATTGGTCAAGGCTTACGGAAGCGGCTGCAGTCTTATCCGAGGCTCCTATTTATATTGATGATACTCCTAATATAAGTGTATTAGAGTTGAGTGCTAAGGCTCGTCAATTAAAAGTAGAAAATAATATAAAGATGATTATGCTTGATTATCTGCAACTAATGGAGGGAAATAGAAGAGCAGAAAATCGGCAGCAGCAAATTTCCGAAATATCGCGTTCTTTAAAAGCTTTAGCTAAGGAACTTTCTGTGTCATTGGTAGCTATATCTCAGTTAAGTAGAGCTGTAGAGCAGAGAGAGGATAAGCGTCCGCGTCTTTCTGATTTACGTGAATCTGGAGCCATTGAACAAGATGCTGATTTAGTGCTTTTTCTGTATCGGGAGTATTATTATACGAGAGCACCCGAAGATGAAGGTATTGCAGAGTTTGTTGTTAGTAAACAACGACGCGGGCCCACAGGCAAAATACCCTTGGTGTTTATTAACGAGTATACTCGTTTTGAGAATCCAGAATTTGGAGAAATTGAGTAAGGAGTGAAAATTGTCCAATTTGGTAGTAGTGGGAACGCAATGGGGCGATGAAGGAAAGGGTAGAGTTGTTGATTTCCTGAGCAAAAAGGTAGATGCTGTAGTTAGATTTCAGGGAGGAAGTAACGCCGGCCATACTGTTGTGGTTGGGAGCGAAAAATTTGTATTCCATCTTGTCCCTTCCGGTGCCCTTCGCGCAAGGAAAAAGTGCATTGTTGGAAATGGGGTAGTGGTTGACCCTCAGGATTTACTTGAAGAGATTAAAAGTCTTCAATCACGAGGAATTAAGGTTGATAATCTCTATCTTTCTGGTAGTGCCCATATAGTTATGCCTTATCACAGAAAAATAGAGGAAATAGAAGAGAAGCGAAGAGACAAGCAAAAAATAGGAACTACGAGGCGAGGAATAGGGCCTGCTTATGCTGATAAAATTGCCAGGAAAGGTTTAAGAGTAGCTGATCTTTTAGATAAGAAGGTTTTAGCCCAGAAATTGAGCATGGCACTAAAATTCTGGAAAGATGTGTATGGTTTGGATTATTCTTTTGATAAAATGTTTGAGGAATATCTAAAATATGGGAGAGAGTTAAAGAAGTATGTTACGGACACTTCTCTTCTGGTTAATCAATTAATGCAGGAAAATAAGAATATAATTTTTGAGGGAGCTCAGGGAACTTTATTGGATGTGGATCATGGAACCTATCCTTATGTGACTTCTTCCAATACTATTTCTGGAAGTGTGTGTGCAGGAATAGGTATAGGTCCTACTAAAATAGATAAAGTTTTAGGAGTAGCCAAAGCTTACACTACTCGAGTAGGGGAAGGTCCTTTTCCCACTGAAATAAGGGGGAAAATAGGGGAAATTCTTAGAGAGAGGGGAAAAGAGTATGGAGCTACTACAGGTAGAGCCAGAAGATGCGGCTGGTTTGATGGAGTCATCTTAAGATACGCCGTTAGAGTAAATGGATTGGATGAGCTTGTTTTAACGAAACTGGATGTTCTGGATAAATTGGAGAGGATAAAGATTTGTGTTGGTTATAAGTATAAGGAGAAGATTATAGAGGATTTTCCTTTTCAGCTTAATGCCTGGGAAGAGTGCGAACCTGTTTATAAGGAAATGGAAGGTTGGATGAAAGATACTTCTAAGGTAAATAGATATGAAGAGCTCCCTGAACAAGCAAGGAAGTATATTAATATGATTGAAAGAGTAGGTGGAGTGTTTGTTCGTCTACTTTCGGTTGCCCCTGAGAGGGAGGAACTTTTAACTATTGGCTAAAAGAGGATTAGTGAAATTTTGAGAATATTGTAAGATAAAGGAGGAAATCAAAATGTTTAATAGATTTACTGAGAGAGCAAGACGCGTAATCTTATTAGCTAGAGAAGAAGTTAAAAGATTAGGCCATGATTATTTAGGAACCGAGCATATCCTGTTAGGTTTAATTCGGGAAGGAGAGGGAGTAGGAGCAGTAGCTTTACAGAATCTGGGAATAGATTTAACGCAGGTTCGCACAGAAGTAGAGAAGGCTGTTGGTAGGGGGGGAGGCGTTTTATTTTTAGGCCAGATACCCTTTACGCCTCGCGCAAAGAAAGTGTTAGAATTGGCAGTGGCAGAGGCTAAAGAGATGGGACATAATTATGTGGGAACCGAGCATATCCTGTTAGGTTTAATTCGAGAAGGAGAGGGAGTAGCTGCTCAAATCCTCACTAATTTAGGAGCAGATTTGCAGAGAGTAAGAGAGGAAGTGCATAATCTTCTGGATGAGAAGATATCTCCTCAGAAAGCAGTAGGGCATACTGATACCCCTACTCTGGATAGATTTGGGCGTGATTTAACTCGATTGGCTAAGAACGGAGAGTTAGACCCTGTAATAGGTAGAGAAAGAGAGATAGAGCGGGTAATTCAGATTCTCTCTCGGCGAACCAAGAATAATCCTGTACTAATAGGAGAAGCAGGGGTAGGTAAAACAGCTATTGCCGAAGGAATAGCTCAAAAGATTGCTAAAGGAGCGCTTCCTGAGCCTTTATTAAATAAACGTCTTGTAACTATTGAATTAGGAGGAATAGTAGCAGGAACTAAGTATAGAGGGGAATTTGAGAAGAGGATGGAGAAGATTTTAAATGAGATCAGAAAATCCAAAAATATAATTCTTTTTATAGATGAGGTGCATACTCTGGTAGGGGCAGGAGCAGCTGAGGGAGCTATAGATGCTTCCAGTATTCTTAAGCCAGCTTTAGCAAGAGGGGAGCTGCAATGTATTGGAGCAACTACTTTAAATGATTACAGGAAATATATTGAGCGAGATGAAGCATTAGAGAGAAGATTTCAACCTGTAACTGTAAATGAGCCTACAGTTAATGAGACTATAGAAATTTTGAAGGGCCTAAGGGATAAATATGAGGCTTTTCATAGAGTTAAAATAACTGATGAGGCTTTAATATTAGCAGTTAGACTTTCTCATAGATATATTCAAGAGAGATATCTTCCTGACAAGGCTATTGATGTAATGGATGAGGCAGCAGCGCGGGTAAGATTACGAAGTAGCACTCATCCTCAGGAACTCAAGAAGATAGAAACAGAATTAGAGCGTTTAAGAAAAGAGAAAGAATCTTCAATTAAAATGCAGGAGTTTGAAAAGGCTGCCGGGTTAAGGGATAAAGAGAAGAGTTTAAAGCAGGCTTTAACTAAGGAGAAGAGTGAATGGGAAGCAAATAAGGGGAAAGGAAATGCAAAAGAAGAGGTAACAGAAAAAGATATAGCTTATGTTGTTTCCAGCTGGACTAATATTCCGCTTCGTGACTTGACAGAAGAAGAATCTAAGAAGTTACTCCGAATGGAGGAGGCTTTACATCAGAGGATAGTAGGTCAGGAGGAAGCTATAAAGGCAGTATCTCGAGCTATTCGACGGGCTCGAGCTGGAGTAAAGAATATCAAAAGACCAATTGGAGCTTTTATCTTCCTTGGTCCTACAGGGGTGGGTAAGACAGAGTTAGGCAAGAGTTTAGCCGAGTTTCTCTTTGGTGATGAAGATGCTATGATTCGCCTGGATATGTCCGAATATATGGAAAAATTTACTGTTTCCCGACTTACCGGTGCTCCTCCCGGTTATGTTGGGTATGAAGAGGGAGGAGAATTGACGGAGAAAGTGAGACGTCGTCCTTATTCAGTTATCCTTCTGGATGAAATAGAGAAGGCTCACCCTGATATTTTTAATATTCTTCTTCAAATTATGGAAAATGGAAGGCTATCTGATAATTTAGGACATACAGTAGATTTTAGAAATACAGTCTTAATTATGACTTCTAATTTAGGCGCAGAACAGATTGTTAGTGGGACTAATGTAGGATTTCAAGCTGACGAAGAGAGAAGTCTCTCTTATGAAGAGATGAAAAGTAAAGTTCTTTCTGAATTAAAACGTCATTTTCGTCCAGAGTTTCTAAATCGTTTGGATGAGGTAATTGTCTTTCATGCTTTAACCAAGGAGCAGATAAAAAAAATTGTTGATTTAATATTAAAGGAAGAAAAAAAATTATTAGAAGAAAAAGAGGTAGATTTGGGGGTTACTGAGAAGGCAAAGAATTTAATTGCTAAAGAAGGATATGACCCGGATTTTGGAGCACGTCCTCTTCGTAGAGCCATTCAAAGGCTAATAGAGGACCCTCTTTCAGAAGAAATCCTGCAAGGTAAGTTCAAAGAAGGAGATAAGATAGTGGTGGACATAAAGGATGGGAGTNTCGTCTTTAATAAAAAGAAAAAATTGNCAGGTAAAACTACAAAAAAGTAGGGAATCTGGGATAAAGTGNCATTAATGCTTCAGAAAGGTTGCTAAAAAGATGATAAATAAGAGGATATTTCCCCTCTGTAATTTAAAAGAGGGGTTTTTTATTAAGAAAGTGGTAGGAATAGGATTGGTTGTTTTCTCTATTTTAGCTTTTAATCCTTTGCATTTAAGAGCTCAGGATTTTTATACTATTGCAAATATTCAAATAAAGGGAAATCAGCATATCAAAGAGAGTAAGATTAAGAAGGTAATTAAAAGTAAGGTGGGCGAGACTTTTTCGGAAGCAGAGATAAAAGAAGATATGCAAGCTATTTATGATATGGGTTATTTTTCCACCATTAAAGTTCTGAGGGAGGACGTGGAAGAGGGGTTAATACTTATATTCAAGGTTGAAGAAAATGAAGAAATTGCCCAAATCGAATTTAAGGGAGCAGAGAAAAATATAAGTAAAGTAAAGAAACTTATTACTTTTAAAAGAGGAGAGTTATGGAACTTTAAAAAAGTAAGGGAGAGTAAAGAGAAGATTTCTAAATTTTATCAGAGGGAGGGCTTTTTCCTTGTTTCTGTAAATATCTCTCAAGATACTTCAGGAGAAAATAGGTGTAAAGCTATTATTAATATTGAGCCGGGCAAAAAGTTTTTTATTTCGGAAGTCAAAATAGAGGGAAACAAGATTTTAACTAAAGAACAGATTATGGAAGAGTTAAAAATAAGAAAAAATAAACTCTTTATCCTTGATGAGCTTAATAAAGGAATAGAGAGGGTGCAGGATATATATGAAGAAAGAGGGTATATTTACGCTGGCATTGAACAGGATTTAAAAATTGATGAGGAGAAAAACAGGGTAAAAGTTATTATTGATATAGAGGAGAATGTTTTAGCAAAGGTAGGAGAGATTAAATTAAAAGGAGATAATATCTCTTCCAAAGAGAGGATATTGAAGCATACTTTCATATTGAAAAAAGGAGATATATTTAATATAAAGAAAATCCGAGAGAGTTGGCGCAGACTTTATAATCTTGGTTTCTTTGAAAAAGTGGAGATTAAACCTGTTCCTACCTCTTCTCCAGCCATAGTAGATTTGGTGGTTGAAATAAAAGAGGTAGAGCTAAAGGGAGAGATACTTTTTGGGGTAGGTTACAGTGCTAATTCTGGCTGGGAGGGAACCATACAAATATCAAAAGATAATCTCTGGGGGGAAGGGAAAAAGATAGGAGCTGATTGGGGATTTGGAAAAAAGAAGAGTAATTATGATGTAGGTTATCTGGATAGATGGTGGCAAGATACTTCTACCAGTGTCCGCATTAACCTTTATAATAAATGGCGTACCTATGAGGATTATGAGAAAGGAGAGATGGGAGGAAAGCTAAGTTTGGGATTTCCAGCGGGAAGGTATACTCAGTTTTTTTTAAATTTTAAGAATGATAATGTGAAGATTACGAAAACAGGGAATTCTTTACCAGAAGGTCTTGAAGAAGGAGTAAAGCTTCGGAGGAGCCTTGGCTTTATGCTGCAAAAAGATACCCGGGTAAGAGATGAAGCTTTTAACGCTTATGAAGGTTCTTATGCCTCTTTTTCCCTGGAGAAAAGCGGAGATTTTTTAGGGGGAGATATTAAGTTTGTTAGTTATGGAGCTGAATGGAGAGGATATTTTCGGAAAGGTAGTTTCTGGAAGTTTCCTATTTTAGCCTGTCGTTTACAGGGAAAGTTGGGCGAAGACCTCCCTTATACGGAAAAATTCGGTATGGGCGGTCAGAGAAGTTTGCGGGGATATAAATATGATGAGTTTGAGGGAGATAAGCTGCTTCTTGGAAATCTGGAGTTGAGGTTTCCTTTAGGTAAGGATTTCACAGCTCTGCTCTTTGTTGATAGTGGAAGAATGTGGAGTGAAGATTCAGGAACAAGATTTTTTAAGACAGGTTGGGGTTTTGGAGTAAAAATTAAGAGTCCCCTCGGTCCTATCCGCATGGATTACGGAATAGGAGAGAATAAGAAGGGAAAGTTTTACTTTGGAATAGGAGAAGGATTTTAGTGGAAGGAGAATAATGAGAATCACAGGGGGAATAGCGAGAGGAAAACAGATAAAGTCTCCAAGAAGTAGCTTTACGCGACCTCTTCTTTCTCGGATAAGAAAGTCCCTTTTTGATGTTTTAGGAGAGAAAATTAAGGGAAGCGGATTTTTAGACCTTTACGCAGGGTCGGGAGCAGTAGGCATTGAAGCACTGAGCAGAGGAGCAAAAAGGGTGGTTTTTGTGGAGAAGAATACTGCTTGCGTAAGGATGATAAAGGAGAATCTTTTTCTTTGCGGTTTTTATTCCTTCTCTACCATCTGGCAAAAAGATGTGCTCTCTTTTCTCCCTCTTCTTCTTGAGGAAGAAAAATTTGACTTTATTTTTGTTGCTCCTCCTTATTATAAAAATTTGCAAAATAGAACTTTAGATATATTAGAGGAGAAAGATTCAGGTAAAGCTGAACTTATAGTGCAGTATTCACCTAAAGAAAAATTTAACTTTTCCCGAAAAAATATTAAAATAGGAAGAGAAAAAAGATATGGAGATACGATTTTAGCTTTTCTTTCGCAAACCAATTTCCATAGGTGGTAATAATAAATTGAACACGGAAGAAAAAGTAAGAGAATTGCCGAATGAACCAGGCGTATATATTTTAAAAAACGGGAGGGGAGATGTTCTTTATGTAGGCAAGGCTCTCTCCCTGAGAAAGAGGGTTCGTTCTTATTTTCAAAAGGGAATTATCTCTCCCATAATAAGTTCTCTTAGATCTCGCATTTCGGATTTTGAATGGCTGGTTACCGATTCTGAAGCGGAAGCTTTTTTGTTAGAATCTAATTTAATAAAACATTATCGTCCCCGTTATAATATTCGTCTTCGTGATGATAAATCTTATCCTTATATTAAACTTACCACTTTTGAGCCTTTCCCTCGCCTTTTTTTAACTCGAAATCCTGAAGAAGATGGCTCTCAATATTTTGGTCCTTATACTGATGTGAAAGCAGCCAGGAAAATTTTATATCTCATTCACCGCTTTTTCCCTTTAAGAAGATGCAAAGGGAAATTTAAAGTTAGATTAAAGCCCTGTCTTAATTACCATATAAAGGAGTGCAGTGCTCCCTGTGTGGGAAAAATTAGCCAAAATGATTATTTATTGTTAGTAAAAGGCATCTCTCTTTTTCTTCGAGGGCATTATGAGACTCTATTAGCCAGACTGAAAGAAGAGATGCTGCAAGCTTCTCAAAAGGAAGAGTTTGAAAGGGCAGCAAAGATGAGAGATTGCATCAGGGGTATTCAGCGAATTAGCCAAACTCAAAAGGTGGCCTCTTTTCCAGGGGAAGATAGGGATTTAATCGCCTTTGCTTCGGAAGGAGAAAGAGTATGTATTTTGGTCTTTCTTATTCGTGAAGGGAAGATTATAGATAAGAAACACTTCTTTTTTATAATGGGAAAGGAAGTTAAAGAAGAGGAGATGCTATCTTTTTTTATTGAGCAGCACTATGCTAAAACTTCTTTTATTCCTCAGGAAATTCTTATACAGAGTGAGTTAACTAACCTTATTTCTATAACTGAATGGTTTCTCCAGAAGAGAGGGAAGAAGGTTAAGCTAAAAGTTCCTAAAAGGGGAGAGAAAGCAAAGTTAATGGAGTTAGCGAAAAGAAATTCACTCCTTATTTTAGAGCAAGAAAGAGAGAGAAACAAAGAGAGGGCTTTGTCTGAACTTAAACAATATTTAAATTTAAAAGAAGAACCTTTGCGAATGGAGGGATTTGATATTTCCAATATTCAAGGCAAAGTTGCTACAGGGTCAGTAGTAGTATTCAGGGAAGGCAGAGCTGAAAAGGATGAATATAGAAGGTTTGAAATTAAGACTGTAAAAGGGGTAGATGATTTTGCTATGCTTTCCGAAGTAATTAGTCGTCGCTATAGAAGATTGATAAAGGAAAAACTTCCTCTTCCTCAATTGATTTTGGTAGATGGAGGGAAAGGGCAGGTCTCTTCCTGTGTAAAAGTGCTTAAGGAATTAAACCTGCAGCATATTCCCCTGATTGGTTTAGCAAAGGGACTCGAACAGGTTTATCTTCCCTATCAATCTCTTCCTCTAAATATTCCCGAGGATTCGGCTGCTTTGAAACTATTGCAAGAGATTCGAGATGAAGCTCATAGATTTGCTCAATCTTATCATATAAGGAGACGGAGAAAAAGAATCAAGGATTCTTTTCTTGATGGTATTCCCGGGATTGGAGAAAAGACTAAAAAACTACTCTTAACTCATTTTAAATCTATTAGTCAGATAAAAGATGTAGATGAGGTAAAAAAGATTCCCGGGATTGGAGAGAAAACAGCCAGGAAAATTCTTGATTATATAAATGAAAATGTTTAACTCTTTGGTGCTAAAATTAGATTCGGTATGGGTAGGGGTGGTCTGCAAGGAAGAGAAGCTGGTAAGAATCTCCCTCTCTTTTAAGAAAGAGAATCTTTTTGCTAATTTAGGAGTAAGTAAGGAGAAAAAAGGATATCCTTCTTCTCTTTTAGAACGTTTAAGGGGTGATTTAATTAATTATTGGCATCTAAAAAAGATAAATTTTAATAACTACCCTTTAAGGTTGGATGGTTATTCGTCTTTCGCTAAAAGTGTTTGGAGAAATACTCAAAAAATACCTTATGGGGAAGTTCGCTCTTACAAATGGATAGCATGTAAGGTTAATACAAGAGGATATCGAGCTGTAGGAAGAATTTTATCTCTTAATCCTTTTCCCATAGTTATCCCTTGCCATAGGGTGATACGAAACGATGGAGGGTTGGGAGGCTTTTCAGCAGGAATAGAGATTAAAAAGAGACTTTTGAAAATAGAAGGATTAAAAATACAGGATTAGAGGATTAGAGGATTAGAGGATTAGAGGATTAGAGGGAAAACCAAGAAAAGAAGGATTAGTGAAGAATTTTTCCTTGCATAATAGCATTATAATAGTATAATACATAAAGAAATTTGTAACTATTTAGCCGCAGATTCACACAGATGAACACAGAAAAGAAAAATATCAGCGTAAATCTGTGACTGAATTTACTAATATATAAGAGGGGTTTTAAATGTTTGGGAGAATTTTCAGTAAAATTTTTGGCACGGAACAAGAGAGAAATATAAAGAGGCTTATGCCTCTAATTAATAGAATTAATAGTTGGGAGAAAAAGATTGCTCTGCTTTCCGATAGGGCTTTACAAGATAAGACAGATGAATTTAGAGGAAGATTAAATGGAGATGAAAACCTGGATGACCTTCTTTCCGAAGCTTTTGCTGTTGTCCGTGAAGCAGCAAAGAGAACTATAGGTCTTCGGCATTACGATGTACAGTTGGTAGGAGGAATAGTTCTTCATGAGGGAAAGATAGCAGAAATGGCTAATGGAGAAGGCAAGACTCTTGTAGCTACTTTACCTGCTTATCTTAATGCATTAAGCAGAAAAGGAGTGCATGTAGTTACGGTAAATGATTATTTGGCTCGAAGAGATAGGGATTGGATGAGTCCAGTTTATGAATTTTTGGGATTATCGGTGGGGGTTATTCAAAATGGAATGGATAACATAAAAAGACAAAAAGCTTACCAATCTGATATTACTTACGGCACCAATAATGAGTTTGGTTTTGATTATCTTCGGGATAATATGGCTTTTCGAGCAGAAGACCGGGTTCAAAGAACACTCT
>JGI24025J20009_10002604_pt1 | contig 12828 bp, 13 predicted proteins | sample Cruoilmetagenom3_FD_20009 | JGI IMG/M metagenome (IMG submission 20009)
TATGGTGGAGGTAAAACTCAATTTGTCTCACCAGATTTTCCTTATTATGCTTCTAAACTTATTTCAAAATATTTTGAACAAAATATACCAATGAGTTACTGTAAATCCTCAGTAAACACCGTTAGCAGGTATAGAATCCCCCTAAAAGAAAACGACCTTACAGTGGTTTATATTCCCGTCTTACCTATTTACTACCCACAAAATCTTATAAATTCTTTTTATTTATGGAGGCGCTCTCATCTCAGGAGAGTTCATTCTTAACCTTTCGCTGCTCTCTTCACTAAGTTTATGCGGGAGGAATGATTCTATCTCATCTTCAGAGGGGACAGAACCTCTTTTTGTACATTCTGTGAGGTAATATGTTAAATATGCTCGTGGTGAGATTTCATGCATCAGGCAAGTTTGGATAATTGAAAACATTGCTGCAGTTAATTCTCCAGCCCAGAGGGAATGATTCCCCCAGTAGTTCTTTCTACCAAGAACTATGAGCCTAAGTATCCTTTCAGCAAGGTTATTATCCATAGGGATTTCTGGACTATCTACAAACAGGGTTAAACCTTTCCAGTGCTCCTTCATACTATCCATAATGGCAGTTTGTGCAGGATGACTATATTCTATATTGACAAGAGAATAGATTTCATTTAACTTTTCTCTTAATTTTTGGTCATATTCTTTGAAAAGTGAATCTTCTGGATTATATTTTATCCTCTTGTTGTTAATGTAATAGAGAGTGCCAATTTTCTCAATCCATTCTTCTGCCCAGCTGGTAATTTCAGGATATTTGGTTTTCGCATCAATGAATTCTCTTCTTTGATGAGCCCAACAAAAAGCAAGCTCCACCAGCCCTAATCTTTCCAACACTTTATATGATGAAAACTTATCTACATTTATTATCTTTTTTTCTTTAGGATTAACAATGGGACCCTTAATCATTTTAATCTCTTCAGGCTCTATATTAAATAGGCTTTTTAATGGTACCCTGGCAGAGCGAGTTGGGTGTAGAACAAAAAGCGCTATATCTTTTCCAGATAAATACCCATATGAACCAGTTATAATTTCCCTTATTGTCGATTTTGGCAAATAAATGCCATCCTGATTCATCTGCATGAAAGTGATCAGCCTCTCTTAAGCTTCTTCCCATTGCAGAATATAATGGTTTTAAGTAAAGAGAATATATCTTCTTTAGTCCACCAAATATAGTCCCACTTGATATATTAAGTCCATACTCTTTCATCTCGGAGATCTGTCTTTCTATCGGAAGATGATTTTTGTATTTATTAATAAGCACATCAACCCAGAAGCTACTCGAGAATTTCCCCTTGGGAATAATTTTTGCAGGAACTCCTGCAGTAATAATAGGATTAGGACAATTACAGGTCTTCTTATAGACTTTTCTCTTAATCTTCTTCAAATAATATATCTTCTCAACACAAACTTCAGATGAAACCTCTTGCAATCCTATCTCTTTATATGGCTTCCCACAAAAGGGACAGAATCTCTTTTCAGGAGGTAAATCTATTATCTTTTCCCTTTCAGGAAGATTTTCTGGTATCTTCCTGCCATGTCCGGTATGTCCCTTAATTGCTCCTCGTTTACTTATCGTAGGATGAGGTTCCTCNCTCTCTTTCTTCTCAGATTTTTTACCAAATACCATCTTGTTAAGTAAATTGTTTTTTGCAGATAATTCTTGTAATTTCTTTTTCAATAGCTCATTCTCACACCTTAACTCTTTTATCGTAGTATCTTTGTTTATTAGTTCTTCTTTAAGAGAAGCGATTCTTTTATTCCTCTTCTCAAATTCTATTGTTGCAAACTCAAAGATTTCCCTCAATTTCTCATTCTCAGCCTTGAGTTTCCTTCTTTCTGTTAAAGATTGCCTGAGTAGCGTGCAAGAATCTTTCCTTGAACAAAAAGATTCTTCCCCGGAGAGCTTCTCTATTGTCTCTTCTACTAATAACACCTTAGTATCCTCAGATAATTCTTGCATAATGGATAAACATAAATATCCTTGGGTCTATTGTGGATGAAATACTTCATTCCACATCTTCCTTTACCCTTGGTTCTACCAAGGCAGATCCAGTTAGCTGCTTTGTAAGATGTGCCCATAAATTTACCTATATCTACAAATGTCTCAATTAGAACTGGCTTATATCCATAAAATGATTCCCAGTCTTTTTGAACTTCTTTGCTTGCGGTGGATAAAATCCTGGAGGCTAAGTTTCTTACTCTTACCCAGGGTAAAATCAGGAACCTGACATTGTTTATTACCAGATGTAGGTTTCTTTGCCTTTGTTCTATAGTCCATCCAATCCATTTATCCCTTAAGTTTAATTTAAGCACAGCACTTGCAAATCCTATGCAGGCAACTACTCTTTCATTAGAATGAATAAGATACAAAACTCTTGCTCCAACTGGTCTTTTGTATCCAAGATAATGATATTTGTCTATTATGTATTCCCAGAGATTACGGCTAACTCCATTGTTAACTATTTCAAGATGAATCTCTTCCAAATCAGCCTCTACTAATTCCTGGTTTAGCCTGAAAGCATCTTTCCATTTATCCCTCGGTCTTATACCTCTACTACCCGGAGTCTTAAACTTAAGAGAATATGGATTGGCTAAAGGTAGGTTAATTAGCCCTTGCTTATCCATTCTTCTTAATACTTCTCTACAAGCAGCATCCTTTAAGCGACCATTGGTCTGTCTCCAATTAATAATCTCGCATACTTTCCTGGATATCGCTGTCCTATATTTCTTCTCTTTTATTATGTCTTTTATGAGTTCTATCTCTTTCTTGCCCCATCTTCTTCCACGAAAAGTATACGATTTATTATCCATAATTTATTTATAGCATAAAATAAAAAAGACGCAAGGGAAAAACAGTTTTTTTTGACTTAGTGGAGATTTTTGGTAATATAATAGAAAAGATTAAAATGGAAGGTTTAAAAAATTAGACGGGGTTCACTGAATATTTACAAATAATCGATGGTGCGCATCAGGTTGTCGAAAACTACAAACCCACCTTCAAAATTGATCCTAATTGGGAGATGATGTGGTTGGGTAATTCAAAAATAGAAATCATTGATGGTGATAGAGGGGTTAATTATCCAAAAAAGAATGAGTTCTCAGACGATGGATACTGTGTTTTTCTTAATACCAAGAATGTTTTAGCAAAGGGGTTTAATTTTGATGTTGTTATGTTTATTACTAAACAGAAAGATTCATTATTGAGGAAGGGACGGCTTGAAAGAAATGATCTTGTTTTAACCACGAGGGGAACCGTTGGGAATATAGCGATTTATGATGAAAAAGTTGCTTATGAACATATTAGAATTAATTCTGGGATGGTGGTTCTTCGTCCTGATTTGAGATATTTCATATCAGAATACATTTTTTATCTTTTCCAGACAGAATATATGCAAAAGAAGTTTTGTGAAATATCTTCGGGGAGTGCTCAACCGCAGTTACCAATACGGAGTTTAAATATTATAAAGATACCTGTTCCTGATTTAAAAACTCAGAAGCAAGTTGTTGTTCAACTTGAAAAAGAACAAAAAGCAGTTGAAGCCACAAGAAATCTAATCACCCTCTTTGAACAAAAGATCAAAGAACGCATCGCAAAGGTGTGGGGCGAAAAGACGATATGATTAAAACACATAAATCAAGTTATATAGGCCATCGTCAGAGGATAAAGGATAAGTACAAGAAATCAGGCATAGATGGTTGGTTGGATTATGAGGTGTTGGAGTTAGCCCTTTCTTATGCTATCGTGCGTAAAGATACAAAACCGATTGCTAAAGAATTAATAACACGCTTTAAAACCATCAACGGCATCCTGGACGCTGATAGAGAAGAACTGAAATCTGTACCGGGAATTTCAGAACATGCTGCCTTGTTTTTTAGTTTGTTAAAAGATATTGCCATTCTTTATTTAGAAAGTGGATTGCACAACAAAAATTTGCTTTCTTCTTCTGAAGTCGTATATGCTTATTTAAAGGCTTCCTTAAAAGGATCTGCGGATGAAGAATTTAAAACCCTCTTTTTAAACGGAAGTAATCAACTTATAGCTGTTGAGACACTTCAAACCGGCACAGTTAATAGATCTGTAGTTTATCCAAGGAAGATTGTAGAGAGAGCGCTATATCATCATGCGCTTGGAGTTATTATCGCACACAATCATCCCGCAGGCACGTTAAAGCCATCACAGGATGATTGCGCGGTAACAAAAACCATTAGGGATGCGCTCAAGACTGTTGAGATTAGCCTATTGGATCATATTATTATTGGCGGTAACGATTATTTTAGCTTTAATGAAAAAGGCCTCATATAGAGGTTTTCAAAAAAATAAGAGAAATTATTAGTGAAGAGCAGGTATCTTCTCCAGAGAAAATTTCCTTTTGCTCAAACTGTGCTTATAGGGATTTTTGTTGGGTATAGGAGGAATAATAAAAATGGGTATTTCCAGCGAAGAAAAAATAAATGAATTTGTAAATAAAATTGCTAAAAAATTTAAACCAGAAAAAATAATACTTTTTGGTTCGTATGGTTATGGCAATCCAAACAAAGATAGCGATATAGATATGCTTGTTGTTATTAGTTCAAGAAAAAGGCCGGTTGATTTAGCTGTTCAGATTCGATCCGCAGTTCGTGCACCTTTTCCTGTAGATCTTCTTGTGAGAACGCCTAAGCAAATAGAGAAAAGGTTATCTATGAATGATTTTTTCATTAAAGAAATTGTCACTAAAGGGAGAGTACTTTATGAAAGAAATAGCTAAAGAGTGGATCCAAAAGGCGGAAGAAGATTATAGAGTCGCTGTAAGGGAACTTAAAGCAAAACCTCCAGCACTTAATTCTGTTTGTTTCCATACTCAGCAATGTATTGAAAAATATCTAAAAGCAGTATTACAAGAGAACAACATTTCATTCCAAAAAATACACGATCTGGATATATTGGTTGAGTTATTAAAAGGGATTTTACCCGAATTGGAAAAATTTAGAGAAAATTTGGTTAAATTAAATGTTTACGCGGTTGAAGTTAGATATCCGGGATTTAATCCTTTAGAAAAAGATGCTAGAGAAGCTGTTTCTATTATGAAGAAGGTTAGAAGTTTCATCCGAAAATTTCTACAGGAAGGCACAAAATAAATGTTAGTTGTAATGACAAAACAGATCTTCTCTATACCGATTAGACGATAAAAGGCAAGATGTTATAAACAAAAGGATATCTGATGACATTGTGCTGGATATAGGGGGAAGATGGAAAAGTTATTGGTATAGAGATTCTTAATGCTTCGAAAATATAAATCTGGAAAAGTTATTACCAATAAGATATGAAGCTACAAAGAGGGTTGTATAATTGCAAAAAATCACCGGCACCTTAATCTGGTATTACTATATTTGCCCAAGAGAAGTTTGGCTTATGTCTCATGAGCTAAATCCAGAGGAAGATAATCCATTTCTGGAAATTGGCCGTTTAATACATGAAGATTCCTACAAACGAGAGAAAAAGGAAATCTCTGTAGGGAATATGAGGATTGATTTAATAAAGAAAGCAAATGGTGAGGTAATAATAGGGGAGGTTAAAAAATCATCTCGCTTTGAAAAATCAGCGAGGATGCAGCTTGCTTTTTATCTTTACAGATTAAAAGAAAAAGGAATTAATGCTACCGGGGAGCTCCTTATTCCTAAAGAAAAAAAGAAAATTTCTGTAGAGCTTACCCTTGATGTTGAGAATGAACTTATGGAGGTTTTTAAAAAAATAAGAGAAATTATTAGTGAAGAGAAACCTCCCGAACCGGTAAAAAATAGATACTGCTCAAACTGTGCTTACAGAGAATTTTGTTGGGTATAGAAGGGCCTATCTTAGCAAGGAGAATTATAAATGTATTATGATGATATTTTTATGGAAGATATGAAGCCTGCTACCAGGATTCATGAGTATTGTAGTAAAGTTCTGGAATTTTGTGAAGAAGATCCTTACTTAAGTGAAGAGATAGAAAGGGAAAGGGAGAGATTTTTCACCCCCAGGCCAGAGATTTATTACCCAACCTCTGAGAAAAGGGAATCCGCTGAGCTTCGTTTTATAGACTATTTTCTTTTCTCTTATTCCTCCAGNCNATATNGTNTNACTCCCNTTGAAGTATTTCTTTCNNAAAAGTTATCTACTTTTAACAAAAANGATAGAAAAATTTATTANGGATTTAAGTTTCATATCTACAGTGCGTTTGAAGTATTAAAAGTTGTCATTGGCTCTNACTTTATAGCTAAGGATCTNCCCTCTGATAAGACTTATAAAATAAGAGAAAATAAAGGAACTTACCAACTAAAAGAGGGAGATTTCATTCTTGCCAGAATCCTTCCTTACGAGAAAGATTACGCATTGTTTCACTTAAGTTTGGCCATTCCTAAAGATGCCTCTTACCTGACAAAAAGGGAGTGGAAACGAATGTCCCCAAAAGATGAAAAAAAACTTGATCCTGTATTAATAGAGAGAATTTTATACCAGGGTGGGGAAAGGAAGATAGAGGATAATTTAGAAATAGTGGAGAAAAAACTAAGGCGTAAACTAAAAAAATATTTAGGTAAAAAGGCAATTACAATTAAACAGCTGAGAAAAAAGATAAATGAAACTACTGACCCTCTAAAGGTTCTTAAAGAGATAACAAATAAAATTGATTTTCCCAATACTAAAGAATTTATGGAGTTTCAGGAACTTTTTAATTCGTTCTGGAATCTTTCCCCTCGGGATGAATTTGGAGGAAAGTCTCCCCAGCAAAAAGAAGAAGAGAAACTTATGGGGCCAAGGGAAAAAGAACTCACTCAAGATTATATATCTTATATAAGTTCAGAAATTAATCCGCATAAATTCACTAATCAAAAGGATTTAGAAAAAGAAATAGAAAAATGTAAAAATAGATGGCTTTCAGAACCGCAGTCAGAGTTAAATTACAAAACCCCCTGGGAGGTAATTTTAGAGGAAAGAGAAAAATTGGGCAATCCCCGAGAAGATTTTTCTATTAAAGTGAAGATTGCTCCTGTGATTTCTAAACCAGAAATTAAAGCTGATTTGAATAGTATTACTTCCCGAGATACCCCTTTTGTGGAAGATGTGGAAACCTTCATCAACTATTTTGGGCAAAACAGAGTAAAACTTACTTTAAGAAACAAATGGATTCCCTTCAAGCATCTTAAAATAATAGAACAAAATTTTAAATATAAAGATAGTTTCACATTTTTAGATGAGGAAGAGAAAAGGGGAGAAGAACCCCGTAAACGCTATATCTACTTCATAGATAAAATTTGCCGGGTAGAAGGATTTGTTTATGTGGATAGAAAGAGGGAGATAAGTGTAAATGATCTCAAGATAAAAGAGTTTAATCAAAAACCTTATGGAGAAGAACTTTTTGAACTTTTCTGCATCTGGCTTGAAAAGATAGATTGGAAAGAACTTGTTATGGGGGATTTTTTAAAACCTTATTGTGAGATGTACCAAGGGCATTTTGATGCTTTTCTCTACTATTTATATCACCTCAAGATAAATAAGAAGATAACTCCCAAACAATTAGTGGATAAGCTGTATGCTTCCAGTATGAAAGATATTAAATCCCAGAAAGGTCTTATAGAAATTTTAACTATTGCTTTAGATGCTATATTCTTAGATTATCTTAAATGGCTGGGAGTAATTAAGACCCAGGAAAAAGAACTAATAGAGGGAACAGGAATATTTACCATTGATGAATTTTGGATTCCTCCAGTGGGCAAAATATTAATTAACCGATTAGTGGAATATTTTATTCAAAAAGGTAGAATTTCTAAATGAAAAAAACTATTTATGTCTTTTCTAATGGTGATCTTAAGCGCAAGCAAAATACCCTTTATTTTGAAACTGCCGAGGGAAAGAGAAAATATGTTCCCGTGGAGAATACCGGGGAGATGATGATCTTTGGAGAAGTTACTATTAATAAAAAACTGCTTGATTTTTTGAGTTAGCAAGAGATAATTCTTCATTTTTTTAATTATTACGGGTATTATTCAGGCTCTTTTTATCCCCGAGAGCACTATAATTCTGGTTATATGATTCTTAAGCAGTCTGAGTTTTATCTTGATAAGGGAAGAAGAATTAAATTAGCTAAAAAGTTTGTAGAGGGTGCAGTAAGCAATATTAAAAGAGTTCTCTCGTATTATCAGAATAGAGGTGCAGATTTATCTCTATATATAAACCAGATAAAAAGATTAGAAAGTTTAATTGCCAATCAGGAGAATATAAATGAGCTTATGGCTATTGAAGGAAACATAAGAGAGATTTATTATGATTCTTTTAGTCAGATTATAAGTGATGAAAATTTTAAATTTGAGGAAAGAACGAGAAGACCACCTCGGAATAGATTGAATGCTTTGATAAGTTTTGGTAATAGTTTGGTTTATATGGTGAGTTTAAGTGAAATTTACAAGACCCATCTTGACCCCAGGATTGGATATCTTCATACAACTAATTTCCGTAGATTTACTCTTAATCTTGATGTAGCCGAGATATTTAAACCCATACTTGCCGATAGAATAATTTTTTATCTTCTCAATAAGAAAATGATTAAGCCTTCCCATTTTATAAAAGTTTTAGGGGGAGTTTCTTTGAATGAAAAGGGGAGAAAAGTTCCTAATCTACCTATAAGGGATTGAAACCCGATGCCGATCTATACCAAAATTGCCAAATCCGCTAAAATTAGAGATGATTGGTCTAAAGGAAGTAACATTTCGGCGTGATCCCGCCCATTTATTACCAATTATTAGTGTTATAAATTTTCGTGACCACAGGACTTTGCAACAGAATATACAGAGACTTGGTCTCTGTTTTTTTGTCAAAAAACTTGACAAAGGGAGTTTGGATATGGTAGAGTTAGTTTTAATTAGATTTTTTAAAAATAAAATATAAGGAGAAAATCTATGATAGAAGAGAATAGTTTTAAAACTAATCTTGCGGCTATAAGTCCGTGGGATCAAGGAGTTCCAAAAATTAATGGTCCTTATGTATTAGGTATAGGTGTCAATTCGTCCTTTTTCTTTCCTATTTCAGCAACTGGCGAACGACCAATCAAGTATAGTGCTGAAGGGCTTCCTGATGGGTTAAGTATTGATACGGACAAGGGTATTATCACTGGTTCTGTTAAACAGCAATTTGAGACAACTATTAATATTAAAGCTTCTAATAACCCTGGGAGTAGCGAAAAAACACTTAGGATTGTCGCTGGCAAAAGGCTTGCTCTTACTCCACCAATGGGCTGGAATAGCTGGAATTGCTGGGGGCCAAAAGTAGATACTGAAAAGATTAAAGCATGTGCTGATGCTATGGTTTTATCCGGATTAGCTGCCCATGGTTATAACTATGTTAATATTGATGATGGCTGGCAAGGAAAGCGAGGCGGACAATTCAATGCTATCCAGGGCAATGAGAAATTTCCAAAGATGAAAAGTCTTTGCGATTATGTTCATAGTAAAGGACTGCGAATAGGAATCTATTCTACGCCCTGGTTAAGATCATACGCTGGTTTTATAGGGGGTTCCTCTGGAGTATGCACTGGATATGTAACTGCGAATAATAGAGAAAGAGAACACTATATTGGCAAGATTACTTATGAAAAAGAAGATGCGAGGCAGTGGGCTGTATGGGGGGTTGATTATTTAAAATATGATTGGAATCCCTGGGATGTGTCTACTGTAAAACAGATGCGTGATGCACTTTTATCCTCTGGACGTGATATAGTCTATAGTCTTTCCAATTCAGCTCCATTCCAGAATGCTGCTCAGTGGGCAGAGCTATCTAATTGTTGGCGTACCACTGGCGATATTAATGATACATGGGATAATATGTCTAATATTGGATTTTCTCAAGATCTCTGGATACCTTATGGTGGACCTGGACATTGGAATGATCCCGATATGCTTGTTGTCGGTAAATTAGGGTGGGGTAAAGTTCGTGAAAATAAGCTTACGCATAATGAACAAATTACTCATATTACAATGTGGGCTATTTTAGCTGCTCCATTACTTATTGGTTGTGATTTAACCAGGATTGATGATTTTACTATTAGTCTATTGTGTAATGAAGAAGTGTTAGCTGTTGATCAGGATCCTTCTGGAAAACAAGGACATTGCCTTCGGGAAATTCGTAAAACAGATAGCCAGGGGCAAACGATTTATCACGAAGCCATATATGTTAGGGAATTGTATGATGGGACTAAAGCGGTAGGACTATTTAATCGTGGTCCTAATCCAGAATTTTTTGAAGTTCAATGGCCAGAATTGAGTATAAAAGGTTTTAAACAAGTTCGAGATTTATGGGCTAATAAAAACCTCGGGACATTTATAGATAAATTCTCTATAGGAGTACCAGCCCATGGAGCACAGTTTATTAAAATTGGTAGATAAACTTATCTACTTTTCTACTAATTTTCAGTAAGTGTTTTTTTAAGATTTTTTATCAAGTTGAGTTTTTTGACAAATGAAACCTGATAGGATAAACTTTTATTTAGAAATAAGATCAAACAAAATAAAACTCTTGGCGGGGAGATAGAAGTGGTTGAGTCGGTAATAGAAGTAAGCAATTTAAAGAAAACTTATGGAGAGATTAAAGCTTTAAAGGGAATTAGCTTTGAAGTAAAGAAAAGAGAAGTGTTCACTTTTATTGGTCCAAACGGAGCCGGGAAAACTACAACTCTTGAGATTATAGAAGGTTTAAGAAAGAAAGACAGTGGAAAAGTACGAGTTTTTGGGGAAGATGTAGAAAAGGGGATTTCCAAAATTAGACCTAAAATCGGAGTTCAGCTCCAGCACGGAGCATTATATGAGCGTCTTACAGTAAAAGAAATTCTAAGTCTTTTTGCTAGTTTTTACAAAAAAAGAGTAAATATAGATAGCATCTTAGAAAGAGTAGCTCTCAAAGAATTAGCTCATAAATGGACAGAAACACTTAGTGGTGGTCAGCTTCAGCGTCTGCGTATTGCGGCTACTCTGGTTAATGACCCTGAGTTACTTTTTTTGGATGAACCTACTACTGGTTTAGACCCTCAATCGAGAAGATACATCTGGAGTATGATAGAAGATTTAAGAAAGGAGGGAAAAACTATTCTTCTTACCACTCATTATATGGAGGAAGCAGAAAAACTGGCAAATAGAGTAGCTATAATAGATGGAGGGAAAATTTTGGCTATGGGAACGTCGGAGGATTTAATTACTAAATGTGGTGGAGAAGCGGTGATGTATGTACGAGCAATTGATAAAAAGAAGGATTCAAAGAAGTCAGAAGAGAAGGAATATCGGATAAATTTGAAAAATTCTGGATTTGAAGCTCCTCAAACATTACAAGACTTTACAGAAAAAGGGATGGAAGTTAAATATGTAGAAATAAAGACCCCTGGTTTAGAGGATGTATTTATTAACTTAACTGGAAAGGAGTTGAGAGACTAATGCTGGTTAAATTTATTATTTACAGAATAAAGATGTTCCTCAGGGATAAACTTGCTCTTTTCTGGACAATTGTATTTCCCTTATTATTTGTTTTTATTTTCTGTGGAATATTAGGAAGAAGTGGGGAATTTAAACTTAATGTAGCTTTAGTGGTTCAGGATTCTGGGTCAATAGTAGATCAACTCGTTCAGGGTCTTGAGAAAGGAGAGATATTTAAACTTAATGAGGGATTAAGTCTTGAAGAAGCCAAGGAGGGAGTAGAAAAGGGCAGAATTGATGCAGTCTTAGTTATCCCGAAAGATTTTTCTTCTTCCCTTTTTGCTGGAGGAGCAAATCTTATAGTTTATTACGATAAAACCAGAACTCAAAATGCCCAGATTGTCAGTTCTGTTTTTCAACAGCTTGCTCTTGAAATTAGTAAAAAGACTCTGGGATTAAAGAAGTTTCCTGTGGAGGTAGATCTTGAGGGAATTGCCAGAAAAAGGAGTATAGAGAATGCCTCTTACAGTGCTTTCTTTATTCCCGGGGCTCTGACTGTAGCTCTTATGTCTATGGGACTTTTCGGAGTAGGGGGAGGTATTCCCCATGAGAGGGAGAAAGGACTTTTACGAAAACTGGCTACTACTCCACTTAAGAAACTATACTACGGTCTTGCTTTTATGTTCCAAAGTGCTATAGTAGCGTTAGTTCAGGCAATAATTATTATAGGAATAGGTGCCTTGATCTTTAAGGTTAGTTTTCTTATAAAACCTTTAGACTTAACAGTGATTCTTATTTTTGGTGGAGTTANTTTTNCTTCNCTGGGTTTTCTTATAGGTTCTATAGCAAAGACATCAAAGGCCGCAGAGGGACTAATCAATGTGTTTTACTTTCCGATGATGTTTTTATCGCCTGTGTTTTTCCCTGCCAGTCTTTTGCCTCCGGTCATACGGAAGATATCCACTGTGCTGCCCAGTACTTATTTAGTAAATGTTTTAAGAAAATCTCTTATAATGGGATCTTCTTTTGGTCAAATTTTTCCAGATTTAATAGCCCTAGGAATTTGGATTTTGGGGACAGCGCTCCTTGCTTCTCTTATCTTCCACTGGGCGGAAGAAAGGTAAAGAATAATAATGAAGGTTTTGGTAGGTTCAGAAAATCCGGTGAAGATAGAAGCGGTGAAAGAAGCCTTTTCTAAGTTCTTTAAAAAAATAGAAGTCATGGGGATTAAAGTAGAGAGCAAGGTTTCTAATCAACCCATAAATGATGAGGTCTTTAAAGGAGCAAGAAATAGAGCGATGGAGTTAAAGAAAATAAATGAGGAGAAGGCATTAGGGGCTAAATTTTTTGTGGGGATTGAAGGGGGAATAATAAAATTAATTTCTCGCT
>JGI24025J20009_10002606_pt1 | contig 12817 bp, 13 predicted proteins | sample Cruoilmetagenom3_FD_20009 | JGI IMG/M metagenome (IMG submission 20009)
TTTGGGCTTATCAGCCACGCGACTGTCAGGTTTGGGAGGCTTTTCGGGGACGTTCGGCTTAATTTTGGGCTTACCTTTCTCCCCTTTCAAATAAGCTATCTCGTCCTTCAATTGCTGAATCTCTTCCCCCTGGTCTTTTATAACCTGGGCTTGCACCTCACTTACACTAATAAGACGACGTATGTGCGCCCTTGCCTGCTCTGGATCGCTTAGGTCGATACTATCAGCGTCCAGGCTAAGAAGATCCCCTTCAATATACTCCATTACAGTCTCTAGAACATATGAAATTAATGTTATTTATAATTTTCCCTCACTGGATATCGGCGTTTAGTATCCAAGGGATATTGAGCATGTTCAAAAATCTATCACCCAGTCCAATCCAAAATTCAATTTTTCTGTCATCGCGAATTTTTATATCTAAAAACTCTGTTAATTTCTGCAATTCGTCTATAAAATCTTTTAAACACCAATATTTTTCTAGGCTATTTAAATGATAATCAGGAATATATCCTTTTTCCTGTCTTCTTTAGAATATAAAAATTATCATCACTACTTAAGGTTTCCAACGCTACACCGTATTGATGTTTCTCCTTTCCCAAGAAATCTTTGAAAACTATCTTAATTATATTTTCTTCGATATGGTTTTTATTTGTTAACCAAGTTACCAATCGTATTGAGTATAGAAAGGATTCTGAGCTATCTCCCTTGATTTTCTCCTCTATATCTTTTCTTTCACCATATTCAATTTCAATCACAGAATAAAGTCTATCTTTCGTATCAATTTCAATTCCTCTTCTTAAAGCTCGTGAAAGAGAGTAATTTAGCTGAAATGGAGGTATTAAATTGCCAGAAAAATCTTCAATTACTGGCATGACGCACGCAACATCTAAACCCTTTTCCTCAAAATCTCTTAAAAAAGTCTTCACAATTCTTTTCCACTCATCCCTATTCGGATATACATCTATAGGTACGTAATTGACTTTGTTTTGTATCCATCTATGTTTATCATATAACTCTTCGGGGTAGGTTGTGGCAATGAAAATAGCTCCCACACTCTCAAGTTCAGCAGCTAACTTACAGAACGTATCAACATTGTTACCTATGTTTTCGCAAACATAAAGCCCTTTAGCGATTGAAACATCTGTTTCCGCTTCCCCTCTCCAGAAAAACACCTTGTTATACTCATTAGAGAAGATCCTATCATTTGATAATTCTTTTAGCAGTTCAACAATTAATTTTGTTTTGCCCACCCCACTTTCACTGATTAATATTACATTATTATTTTTTTTGATATTTGTTAATAAATCATTGAAACATTTCGTCCGTATGAATGACAGAAGGTGGTGGTCTTCAATTATCCTCTTTTTTAAAAGGCTCTTGTATGCCTTATCTTTTTGAAATTTGTTAAGTGGGAGACTGACAGGTTTACGTTCGAGTACTTCTATTAATTCAAGAATGTAGTGAATTATCTCAACAATCAACAGAATCCAAGCGATAAAAGAAAGTATAGAAAGGAGCAATAATTTTAAAATCAATTATAAAATTGTAAGAAATACACTCAATGATAGAAGAATTATTACTATTGTCATCCTCTTTTGTTTCATTTTAATAAGAATATTTGTGGTATTCAGCATGCCCTTTGCCCCTGATTTCATATAACGTTGTACATCCGAACTTGGTTCGTATATCCTTACAACATGGCGATATATCCGAACCTGGTTCGCATATACATCCCTCTGGTCGAACTTTTCGACGCTGTTAAAATGCGACTTCTTTATTTAAACCTTACCAGGCCGATGACCCTTCACCCCCGACCCCCCCCGGCGGCAGGAACCTCACGATCTGCTCGGTCGATGCCACAGACTTGAGGAACCTCCGGTCATCCTCTTTCCCGGCGAAGATCCGGTAGATCCGCTTGGCCAGATCATCAGAGTTGTACTCCCCGGGCTCGATCTCCACCGCCGACTTCGCTTCAGGCGCCACCGCCGAAGAAGGCCCTCCGATCAACATCTCCCCGGCGATTCCCACGGCCACGCCCACCGGCACGTTCCGGAAATAGCGCCGCTCGCCACGGATCACAAAGGCGCCCTTCTTGAAGAACTCACCGGACTCGGGCGTCTTGGTGACCTGGTCCGCCTTGATCAGGTAGCAATCTCCCTCAAAGAGACCCGCCTTCCAGACGCTGGAGTAGCTAACCGCGAACCGCGCCTCCTCCTCCATGGTGGTATAGGGAACATCCTTGCCCTCGGTCTTGATGACCGTCAAGGGCGTGCCGGGGGGTCTTGGGCATCGGGCTCCGTGCGATGACTACCATTTTTCTACCTGGGGTCTGCTCACAGAGCCTATTAAACGCAGCATAAGCATTATTTATATAAAGAGGCTATACTCCCTTGTGATAAGGATTACCAAGGGGATGGTTATATCGATACACGACGATCTCATCAAGACCGGTGGAGGAACCCCAGGTATCCTTTGTGAGGGAACTATCGATTGTTTAGTTGACCGCATCAATGCCGAACCTGACATATTCAAGAAGGCGACATGGGCACTGTACATCGCCAGGCTCCACCCCTTTTACGATGGCCAAAAACGAACCGCTTTTACCTTGGCGGCCATCATCCTGAGAACGAATAGATACTATTTCGAGAGACTGGACGAGAAAGAAATATTCGACGTTCTGCATAAAATCGCCAGTTATGAATGCACTCCAGGACAGATTGTGATATGGGTGAAAAAGAAGAGTCGCAAAATGGAGAGGGGCTAAAGAGCAGGCCCCGTATAACTATCACCGAGCCAGACGTTCCAGTAGCTTGTGGTGATATCGCGTGACTTCTTGATATTCTTCACGTATCTCGGAGGGTATAGATCCCTCGTCTTTCGGTGCAGACCTGTGATCGGCAATCTTGTCCCTGATCATGCTCGAACTCTTCATAGACTTCACTTATCTTATACTATCATACACTGTTTTATTTAAACCTTATCAGGCCGATGACCTCCTCTACCCCCTCACCTTCGACCCCCCCGGCGGCAGGAACCTCACGATCTGCTCGGTCGAGGCCACCGACTTGAGGAACTTCCGGTCCTCCTCTTTCCCGGCGAAGATCCGGTAGATCCGCTTGGCCAGATCATCAGAATTGTACTCCCCAGGCTCGATCTCCACCACAGGCTTCGCTTCGGGCACCACCGCCGAGGAAGGCCCCCCGATCAACATATCCCCGGCAATCCCCACGGCTGTACCCACCGGCACGTTCCTGAAGTAGCGTCGCTCGCCCCGGATCACGAAGGCACCCTTCTTGAGAAACTCGCCGGACTCGGGCGTCTTGGTGACCTGGTCCGCCTTGACCAGGTAGCAGTCTCCCTCGAAGAGACCCGCCTTCCAGACGCTGGAGTAGCTGACCGCGAACCGCGCCGCCTCCTCCAGGGTGGTATCGGGAACATCCTTGCCCTCGGTCTTGATGACCGTCAAGGGCGCGCCGGGGGCGTCCGTGTGGAGCGCAAGGTCTCTTTTTTCCAGGTACTTGGCGTAGATCTCCTCGTTGGTGCTGGCATCCCTGCCGCCTATGACCAGGAAGTCGTCTGAGGAACGGAACCACCGGAACCTCTCGTACCAGCGGGGCTTTCTGCGCTTGATCGTGCGCCGGGTCTTGGGCTTGGGCGCAGCCTTCTTCTCGATCAGCTTTATCGTCTGCTCCAGCGCCCTTTTGGCGCCTTCCTCCTTTTTGGCCATCTCTTTGGCCCTGTCGTAGTAGCGCTGGGCGTTCTGGGGGACGGACAGCCCGGCGTTCAGCTTCAGCTTCAGCTCCTGCTCTTGGCCGTCCAGGCGGAGGACCACCTCGCCCTTGTAATCGATGGAGAGTATATTCTCCGCCACAGGCAGCCCGGATGTCTTGATCCTGGCCCAGATCTCCGAGTAGGTGAACCCCTTATCCAGGGCACCGGATATCGCGTTCAGGACGGACTCGATCTCCCCGTACCTCTCGTAGATCAGCTCGCCGGTGCGGGCGTACTCCTCCTCCTTGGCAAGGAACTCTTCGATCGCCTCCTCCTGCATCTCCCGCCTCCGCTCCAGAGCCGTCTTGGGCCTGGGACCGGGCTCTTTCTCCACGAAGTACTCGTCCAGGGCCTCGCTGAAGCTCTCGAACCCCTTCCGCTCCCGTCCCTCGTAGACCAGAAGCGGCGCCGGAACCACGTCTGTCGGCAGACCTCCTTCGTCTTCGTCTCCGTCTTCGTATACCAGATGAGGCTCCGGCGACTCCAGGCGGAAGACCTCCTGCAACGCTCCATGAATCGCATCGACCTCCTCCTCATCGAGAGACGCGGCAGGCCTGCCCTTGTCGATACCGGCCCGGAGACAGACCTCCTCGCCGTAGACCCCACCCATGTTCAGTCCTCGTACCAGGGCCCTCACCAGGTCCGAATCGGAACGGGCCAACAGCTCCCTCAAGTCCTCCTTCGATAAGGTCCGGGGATCGGTCTGACCCTCGTGGTAGAGGTACTCCTCCCCGGCGAGGATGCTCCTCCCCCGGAAGACCATGGGTCTCAGGGGCAGAATGATCTTTCCCGATCCGTCCAGGAGGACCACGTTCCCCTTGGGAAATAGCTCGGCTATGAGCAGGTACCGCTCGCCACCCTTCTCCACCACGATCTCAATTACCCTGTCGAACTCGTGCTGGTTGACCTCCACGATCCGCCCTCCGGAGATGCGCTTCCTCAGGAGGGTGGGAAACTGAGGCGGCATCTTGGAGACCTTCCTGGGCTTTTTGGTGAGATGAACCCGGCGACCTGCTTCCAGAAGGAGGTCGGCCTTCCCCCGGCCCGCGGACTGGATGGTGATTACCACGGCCTCCGGCGACTGCTGGTAGGCCTTGCCCACGAAGCCGCCCACCAGCCGTTCCCGGAACTCGACCACAAGGGCGGCCACGTCCACGTTGCTCATCGCCTTCTTCATGACCAAAAGTGCGAAGCTCAATCGATAAATAGTTGCGGCCGTTCTAATCGAGAGGAATGTCGGACCGACGCTTTCTCGCAGACCACATGCTGCTCAGGATGGCCAGATGGCTCCGGATGGCGGGCCACGACGTATCAAACCCACCCATGGACGCCGACGACCTCGACCTGATGCAGATCGCCAAAGATGAAGAACGGACCCTGATCACCAGGGACCGGGACCTGGCCAAAAGGTGCAGAAGAGATGGAGTTGACTGCATCCTCGTGGAGTCCTCCGATCTGGATGACCAGCTCAGGGAGATGGTCTTGCTGGGCATCGATCTGGAGATGAGACCGGAAAGATGCACGATCTGCAACGGCCCTCTCCGGGAGATGACCGAATCGGAGCCGAGAGAGGTTGCTAACCTGGCGGAGGACGAGCCTCTCTGGAGGTGCGAGAGCTGCGGCAAGCTCTACTGGGAGGGATCGCACTGGGCAAGGATCAAAGAGCGGCTGGAGAGACTTCGAGAGGGATGACAAGAAGGCTGTCAACGCTGGCAGGCTCGGGAAAAGGCAGGTTCCGGTGCGGACTTGAATATATAAAAACGAGCCTCCCTTATGTTAACCAAAGTTCTTTCGAACCCCGGAAGCGAGGCGATCTCGTCTTCCAGGGGCCTTATGATCATCTCCGCGCCGATCTCCAGGGCCAGCTTGCCCATGGCCAGCTGCATCTCCAGAGGCGGCCTGATGGAGTAGAGGAGGCTGGCGCCGCAATAAAGGTCTTTTCTGGGCGCGAATATGTCGTCGGCGATCACCGCCGGATGGCCGTCCCGCGCGACCCGATCGGTGACTACGACCTCCAGGCGCCGGGCCAGCATGGCCGCGACCTCGATTCTATCGCCCGCGCCCACCTCTACCACCTTGCCCCTGTAGCGGTGGAGGATGAACTCGGCAAGGTCGGATCCTCCCCTTACGATCATTGATTACAGTCCCAGCATCTCAAGAGCGAGAAGTGCCGCCTTCTCCCCCGAGAGGAGCATCCCACCGAAGATGGGACCCATCCTGTGGCTGCCTGCCACCGCCGTTGCGGCCATGCCTGCGGCGATCAGGCCGGGATATACTTCTTTGGTAACCTCGACCACGGCCTTCTCGCCCACCTCGGCCCACATGGGCATCTCGCCCACGACACCCGAGGGACCTACCCTGGCCCCTGGTATCTTTTTCTGGACGATCCTGCAGATGTAGGACTCGTGCCCCGTCCCGTCGATCACCACCTTGGCCCGGATCGAGAGAGGATCGACATGGAGCCCGGTCCTCTCCACGGCGTTCCAGTTGATCACCAACCCCGAGACCCGCTCGCCCTCCCGGATCATGACGTCCTCTGCGGTGACCATGTTGATTATCTCCGCACCGGCGTCGATAGCCCCCGCTGTCAGCTTAGAGACGGTCTCGATGGAGCTGGCAACGTAGTAATCGTCCTCGTACTCACGGTACCAGATACCGAACTCGTCCAGTATCCTGCATCCCTCTTTCTGGACCACGATCCTGGGGAACATCATCCCGCCTCCCCAGATCCCACCCCCTACGAAGAGATCCTTCTCGAAGACTACCGTCTTGGCGTCTGCCTCGGCCAGCTTCTTGGCGGCTACTAGGTTGGCGGGACCAGCGCCCACCAGAGCCACGTCCACGTCGGTGTACTTCAAAAACGTCTCCATGTAGGACTCAGCTATCGCCCTGGTGATCGTAACCTCGTCTAGAGCCATATGAACGGGCATGACACCAGGGGTGATAAATATATCCTTCTTGGAAACTCTTATCTGCAACCTTGAGTACATAATGTTATACATTATATACAATGGAAAACATGCCCGCATCTTGCGCGGCGCCGCGTCTTTCGGAGAGTATAGGAGATGAGCTTCGAAGAACCTTTCAAGTCTTTAGATAGAGGAAAAATTTACAATGTTCGTGGAGAGGAGCTTGTCAGTCCCAAGATACTGGTGGTGGGATGTGGCGGTGCCGGGTGCAACATGGTCAACAGGCTGACCAACATCGGCATCGACGGTGCCGAGACCGTGGCCCTGGACACCGACAGACAACACCTGGCCATGACCCAGGCCAACCGTAAGATCCCCGTGGGAACAAACGTGACCAGGGGTCTGGGCACGGATGGCGACCCCGACCTGGGGCGACTGGCTGCGAAGAGGTCCCGGTGGTCTATTGAAGAAGCACTGGAGGGGAGTGACCTGATCTTCGTCGCTGCGGGGATGGGTGGAGGTACGGGAACCGGCATAGCACCTATAGTCTCACAGGCCGCTCGGGACCAGGGATCGATAGCGGTCGGGATGGTATCGCTACCTCTTAGCGAGGAAGAAACCAGGACATCTGCCGCAAATAATGGGATAAAAGAGCTGAAAACGAATGCGAATACCTTGATCGTCTTCGATAACAACAGGGTCCTGAGCCTCGCACCTCGCCTCACCTCGGAGCAGGTCTTCTCGGTGACGGACCAGCTCATCGCCGAGATCATAAAGGGCATCACGGAGACCGTAACCCTGCCCTCCCTCATCAACCTGGACTACGCCGACGTCAAGACGATAATGAGCAACGGGGGATTATCCTTTGCCCTGCTGAGCGAGGGTCACCTGGACGACGACCCCGAGCGGCTGGTCAGGTCTGCCCTGAGAACCCCTCTCATGGAAGCCGATTACAGCAGCGCCGCCGACTGTCTGCTTCATATGACTGGCGGACACGACCTAACACTGAGGTACGCCGCTGCGGTCTCCAGCGCCCTCACCAGAGAGCTGGATCCAGGGGCGAACGTGATCTGGGGTGCCAGGATCAGAAAGGAGTTCACAGGAAAGATCAGCATAATGGCCATAATGACAAAACTCAGACCGACCGAGGCCAAACCTAGTGATAACTCAGACCTAGCCCTCACCAGGTAGGACCGGTCTGATCCGCAAGAACTTCTCCTCTTCCCCCAGGGTCATGGTGGCGTCTATCCCCACCTTGGTGGTGATGCCGTCCACAGACCAGGGATCCAACGTGCTCCCCCGGACGTTGGGACGGACCACCAGGTCCTCGTCACCCCGGAACCGGGTGGCTACGGCATACTCCAGCTCCTGTGGGTCGTGGATGTCGATGTCGGCGTCCACTATCATCACATGCTTCAGGCTTCGGTGGGCGTCCATGGCAGCGTCTATGGCTCGTCTGGGATCGGACTCATCTCTTTTATCTATCTGGACCACGGCATGAAGGTAGCAGCAACCACCTTCCGTCAGAAGCACATCTTTGACCCTGGCCACCTTGGATACCTCATTGAAGATCAGAGGCTCATAGGGGAGGCCCATCAACATCTTGTGCTCGCGACCCGAAGGGAGGAGGGCATGGTATACGGGATCTTCCCGGGTCATCATCCTGGTGAGATGGATCACCGGCTCCATCCGGACGATGTCCATGGTCCCGGTTATGTCCACGAAAGGACCTTCAAAAGCAGTTTCACCGTCGATATATCCTTCGAGAACTATCTCGGCATGGGGAACCGCGACGCCGTTATCCAAAGTCGTCAGCTCCACAGGCCCTCTGCGCAATGCGCTGGCATAAGAGAACTCCATGCTCATGGGAACCCTGGTGCTGGCCGCTATCAGGATCACCGGATCGACGCCTATAACGACGGCCATCGGTAGGCGCTCTTTTTGGTCCAGGGCCTTCTGGCTGAGCCGGTGGGTGTGCCTTCCGGGTACCAGCCTGGCGGCGAGCCTGTCCTTGCCCAGTACCATCAACCTGTGGACGGAGGCGTTGATCTCGTCGCCTAGACGGGAGACCACGATGCCTGCGGTGATGTAGGGGCCACCGTCGCCCTCGAAGTGGGTGAGTATGGGCATTCTTGAGAGATCCGGCTCGGAGATTACCTCCAAGAAGGGCGAAGAGTCGACCTCTCTGGTCTGGCCGTCCTCGATCTTTATCCGGCTCAGCCTCTGCACCATCTCGCTCTTCTCCATCCACAGAGCCCTGGCCAGGAGGTCTCTCGATCCCAGGACGTTCATGGCACAGTGATGGCCGTCCAGGTGATGAAAGAAGAGGGGGCCTCCGTGCCAGGAAAGAGCCGCGGCCTCCAGCACCGGTGAGATGGGACGGTCTATCTCCTCGACGAGGCCCGCGTTCCCGAGCTCGTCGAGGAAGCCTCTGAAACTCATGTTGGTGAGAGGGGCGGTTTCTCTTAAAGATCTTTTCCTCTTATACAATCAGGACCGCTATCATGCCGCTCAGGAAGATGCTGTCGAAGGTTCCTGCCCCGCCGATGCTGGCCACCGGAGCTCCCAGATCGGCTATCAATCTCAGGTTGAGGAGGTCTGCTCCGATCAAAGTTCCCAGAACCCCGCCGGAGTAGGCTGTAATGAAGAGGCATTCGTAGGAGGCGCAGAAGAAGTAGTGGGTCAGCAAGATCGCGGTGAGGGCGGAGGCCAGGGGCGGCACGAATATTGGGGTGGCGATGCCCATGCCTCTGATGGGCTTGGCCACGGCATAGGTTACCAAGGCGACGATGATCGTTCCTGCCGCCGCATAGGGCAGGGCCTGGGGGTACTTGAGCAGAAGGTAGACCGAGACCGCTACCGGTATTACTGCACCGCCCAGGTTGACGGCCAGGATGGTCTGGTTCCTCACCGTCTCCGCAACCGGTATTTTGTAGACCATCCCGAAACACCTCACGGCGGTCTCTTTCACCACCGGGGTCCTAGACTCTAAAGTCGTCAAAGGGATATTCACCCCGCCGCACACCAGAGAGGCCATGAGCAAGAGGAGCGCGTCCCCCCAGGAGAAGCCCATCTTGGTGAAGCCGGTGCTGAACGCGCCCAGAAATAAGAGGGTCACGCAGAGCCAGAGGAGGATCACCAGGAAGATTATCGCCAGCAGACCTAAGGGGCTGTATACCAGCCGATCTCTCATGAGAAGTGGTCTACTCAACGGGTGTATAACTTTTGTTATGAGGACTCTCCGGCTCGCTTCTCTAGGGTCACCTTTCGACAGTGCCGGGCGTAGGCGTCATCGGGATCGATGAGGATCGCCTTCTCGAAGGATATCAGCGCCGCATCCCACCGGCGCAGCCGCCAGAGGTTGAAACCCCGGTGCATCCAGGCATAAGGATCTCGGGGATCGATCTTCGCGGCCTTGTCCAGAGAGGCGATCGCCTCCATGTACCTCCCCATCATCCCCAGGACCAGACCTTCCTTCTTCCAGATCGCAGCGCAGCCCCGGTCGGTCCGGGCGGCCTGCCGGTAGCATCCCAGGGCTTCGTCGAGCTGTCCCTCCCGGAGGAACGAGTCCCCGCGCCGGATGGTGGTGTCCTGATCCGAGCATGGCGCCCCCCGGCGCAGGAAGGACGTAGAAAATATAGACCGGATCCTATCGACTACGCGTACATGCTCAAGAATCATGGCTTGATCCTCCTTATCTCCAGATACTTCACCCCGCCGTCCTCGTAGGCGAAGACCATCTCTTTTCTTACGCTGTGGGCCAGCCTGACCGACCGCGATATCCCCGGCAGATGAAAGACGTAATCCTCCGGCACCGAATGGACGAGGTACTCCGAGTGGGGCACCCGGTCCAGGCCCTTGACGTTTTTATACACCCGGAAATGACTGCCGAACTTGAACCCGGTCTTCACCACCAGGTTGCGGTCGCGCAGGTCCCGGTAGACCCGAAACTTCATATCGAAGTTCTTTTCTATGGACCGGGCTCGTTCCACGAACTCGTCTCGCATCAGCGGCGATCCCGATCGGTCGACCACCTCGATTAGGCCCCTCTCCAGGAGATAAGCCGACTCCACCAGGGAGAGCTGGAGCCTGCCTCCTACCGGTTTACCATAGAACCCCTCCTGGTGGAGACGCTCCGAGAAGATCGGGTCCCAGAGAACTACCCGGTCTTCGAGAAGGGTAGCCACGCCTCCGGGCGGGGTATCTCTCATCGCGCCACGCAGCTCTTTCATCCCGGCCTCGTAGAAGGTGATGTCACTCTCCTCGTCCACGATGGCCAGCATCAGCCTCTTTCTCATCTGGTGGGCGACCCTGACCGGCTCCAAGATATCGCTCAAAGAGAGCGGCAGCCTCTCCGATATCACGCGGACGTAGAACTCGGCAGGGGTCTTGCCGGGACGGCCTCCCCGGGGGTAGACCCTGAAGTCGGTGATCCCCGGCTGGACGTAATAGCCCCGTTCTCTCAGGTCCTTGTAGACCACGTACCTGAACTCGAACCCGCTCTCCAAACCAGAGCATAGCTCGAAGAACGTCCTGAAGTCCAGATCATCTCCGCCGTAACGTACCTCGATCAGTTCTCTGTCCAGGAGGTAGGCCGCCTCCACCAGGGTGAGTTCCAGGCCTCTCTTGACGGGCCTGCCGAAGCACCCCTGCTCGTAGAGCTCCTCGACCGCCGACCGTCCCAGCCTGACCTTCTTGCCGGAAAGCGTTCCAGCGATGACGCATTCTGACATAGAAAGGTCAGACGCTCAGGTCGTCGGGCCAGATGCCGTGCACGCATGTTAACGCCTCATCCACGGTGCCGTGAACCTTGTCTGCCGGGTAGCCCGCGCTCAGGAGGTAGGCCTCCACATGGTTCGGCACGGCGATGGACATCTGCTCCACCATCATCGCCACCTGCAGGATGGTGTAGTTGCCGAGCTTGACCGGTATTATGGAGTCGGAGACCAGAAGCTCGTAGATCTCCGGGCTGATGGGTCTCTCGTACCCGGTGAGGAAGGCCTCCAGGATCTCGCTGGTCCACTCGTGCGTTCTTCCATCGTCCTCGTAGGGAACGACCACCACCTCTCTGGTCTTGGCCAGGCTCTTGACGAAATCCTCCGGCATGATATCGCCCTCGAATACGAACCCCAAAAAGCTGGTGTGGGGCACGGTGGTGGGTGCTTTGCTGGCCCTGATGCTGTAGTTCACCTCTTCGAAGACCGTTCCCGCGTCGGTTCCCTGGTGGCCTACACCCTTGCCGATATCCATCGCGCCGGGTGACGCCCTGACTATGGTATGCGGATCGCCGTGCCTCCGGTCGATGTTCCCCATGATCATGCTCAGTCCCAGAGGCTTGGCCGCCAGAGACGCCCTGCATATCCCCGTGGTGTTGCAGCTGGTGCACTGGACCACCTGGGGCCTTGCATCGAGAAACATCTCGTAGTTCTCCAGCCCGAAGAAGAACTCTCGCCGGAGATCGTCCTCGAGCTTCTCCGAGATCTCCATGCCGTTCTTCTCAAGACTTGCCCGGATCGCCTCGCGGTTGGCACCACCCATCATGGCCACGAAGCAGCCGTGGGCCAGACCCGCCTCCACATAGGGGGTCTCCTGGCCGCCGGGGGAACCTATCATCAAGAAGTCGGAAGCTTCGAAGAAGTCATCGTAGCCGCCCCGGATCTGAAAGCCATACTTCTCCCACCTTGCCTTATCTTCTTCGTCGCTCACGTAGGCGTTGACATCGCACATCCTGGACAATTTGCTCAGGGTGTGTTTCGCCCTGCCATGGGGCCTGCGCAGAAGCACGTTGAGGTCGCCCTCGATCCCTGCGGCCTTCTTGACCGTGTCCAGGGCGAGAACCGTTCGTTTGTTCTCCGTACCGTCAAAGCCTACGAAGCCTGCGCTCATTTTCAAGAGTTAATCCCTCATGGGGAGTACGAAGTATTACATATTAACCTTTCTAACCTTTCGAGAAAATCCTCCCTCCGGTCGGATTCGCTCGGAGTATACAATGTTACACGTAACTACTCAGGTATGTTGATTGGTCTCCCGATTGCAATCCTGTACTTTCTGGCAAGAAAAATAACCGCGGAGGGCGCAGAGGAACGCAGAGCATTTAACCATTTATTTCCCCTCCGCGCCCCTCTGCGTACTCTGCG
>JGI24025J20009_10002607_pt1 | contig 12817 bp, 12 predicted proteins | sample Cruoilmetagenom3_FD_20009 | JGI IMG/M metagenome (IMG submission 20009)
ACCCACCGCGCGGCTCTGATCGCACCGCCTGCGAACGCCTGCCTGCTGTGCGCCTGATGCTTAATCTCGATCCGCTCGCCATCCCCTGCAAATAGCACGAGATGATCGCCGATGATGTCGCCGCCCCGGATCGCGTGGATGCCGATCTCATCACCCCGCGGAGCGATCCCCTCACGCCCGTAGACCAGTTCTTTTCCCCCGAGAACCTTGCTGATCACGTCAGCCGCACGCATCGCTGTTCCTGATGGTGCATCCTTCTTGTGGCGGTGGTGCGCCTCAACGATCTCGATGTCCCAGTCGCCGATGTATGCGGCGGCTTCTAGAAGTAGTTTCCAGAAGACGTTGACTCCGACCGAGAAATTAGGTGCAATCACGGCAGGGACGTTTCCGGCTATGATCTCTGCGATCTCCTCCTGATATGGTTCGAGACCGGTCGTCCCGAGAACGATGGCAACACCGTTATCTACAGCGGCTCTGACGTTTCCGACAGCGGCATCCGCTATTGTGAAGTCGATCAGAACGTCCGGGGAAGTGCTCGCAAGCAGCGCATCGATCAGCAGGGCATCTGATACCCGGACATCGCCTGCGCCAGCAGCGACACCAGCACCCGTACCCGCACCAACCGGCATCCCGATGTCATGGATGTCAAACGCTGCCACCAGTTCCATATCTGGCGCACCGCCGACATTCTCGATTATAAGCGAGCCCATGCGCCCGAGTGCGCCTGTTACTGCAACTGTTATCATGATATCACCTTTACCATAAGATCACCTGTATCTATCCCCCGGTCATCTAATATATTCGCACCATGGATGCTGCCCGCCCTTCAGACCGTCCTGAACTGCCCGAACAGATTGTCCCGCCCGATCCGGTGCAGTCTGGATCGCACGAGTGCGGAAAGCTGCGACACATCTCCTTTCTTCGCAGATACCGGCGCAACCGTATCGATCCACTGCCTCCATGGCGGGAGAAAGTCGAAACGCTCCACGATCTGATCGAGCGCATGGTCTCGATCGGTTATCAGATCCATCTTGTTTGCCGCGATAACCGTATCGATATCGAGATCAGACAAAAATTCAAACAATTCAATATCAACCGGTATCTCACCCCTTTCTGACCATCGGTCTACGATCTCGCAGAAAACGCTTGCATCGACCACCTGAACGGCACAGAGGATGCGGCCGCAGTTGTCTTCGATATAATGGACGATCGAATTCTTTATGCGCTCCTGAACCACATCCGGGACGCCGTGCAGAAATCCGTAACCCGGCAGATCGGTTATCAACAGATCCCTAAACGTTATATGAGTCGGTTTCCTCGTGACGCCGGGGCGCCTCCCTGTTCTGACGCTTCTGCCGGTCAATCTCTTGATCAGCGACGACTTCCCGACGTTTGATCTGCCCGCGAAGATGATCTCATGGTTGATTGCCATCTCTGTTAACCTCGATATGCTTACTCGTCCGGATCGTGACTGCTTTTGAACGGCTCTTCATCGCCAGATACTCTTTTCGATCCAGTTGGAAGTTCTTTGAACTGCTCAGAAAGCTGTTTATAAGCGATGCCTGCTGCCTGCTCCAGACCTCATTTGGCACCGATTTCACCCACTTGCTGTAACGCCGTATAAATGTCAGACGCTCCATGCGGTTCTGCTCTCTGTTAAATCTCAATTCCATAATCGGTTGCATCCACATCAAACTCTTTAAGGAAATTTTTCAGAGTTTTTCTGTCTATTGTCTCTTTAAAAATCTCATGCAAGTAAATGGCATCTTCTATATCTTTATCTCCACTCAGGTATAATTTATAGGGTATCTGTAATTCTATTGGTGATATTTTCATTTCATGGTCACCTATCATAACTTTCAGGGAGTTTTTGAGTGAAAAATTGTCAAAATAATCTTTTACAAATTTCAATTCGATGTTTGGTATTATTTCATCGATTTTTGCGATTCTTACTGCAAGATTTTCGTTTAGCATGTTGAATAAATCGTTTTGATCGTCGGAATTCAAAAACCAGTAATTTCTTTCTGTTAAATCGTTGAAGAATCTCTCGAACATTCCGCTGTCTATTTTTTCTATGATTATGTCGATATCCTCTGTGCCTCTCGCCCGGCCGAACAGGATCGTGACATAGCCGCTTACTATGACGTAGTCTGTGTACGCCTTCAGTACGCTGAGGAAGTCGAGTACGAATGTGTCCAACCCGGAGAGCGTTTTATTCGTCAGGCGGATTCCGTTGTGGGTGTGCTGGATGTTCATTTTTGGTAGCTTTTTGTCGAATAGAATCGAAACCGAGTACTTCTTTCACGGGTGCAAGTCAAATTTTTTTACCGTGAATTTCCTGTTGTTTCAATTTCTGAATTTCTGGCGTTTTGACTAACTGATTACCAGATTTAGTTATATTCTCTCCAAATATCTCTCCCATGTCCTAATTAAGTATGCTCACCGTGAACACGTCTTTCCTGAGCGACGAACTCGAAGAGATGTTCATATCACACGTCGTATCAGGATATCTAATCTCGGGTGGGCTGGTGTCAGTGGGGCGGTGCCAGGTGGTACGGCTATCCGAAAAATTCGCAAATCCCCTGATCCCTGTACCAGCGCACGTCCGGACATGTCCAAAACCATTATGTGAAATTACACGCACCACGGTAGTAATAAGGATTGATAAAATCACTCTCCAAAAGGATTTAAGAAAAAACCGGTGCATCTGATGGATTTTACGAAACATCTCGCAGATAAGACGATCGTGCTTGGCATAACAGGCAGCATCGCTGCTGTGCGAACCATCGAACTGGCGCATGAACTGATCCGCCGAGGGGCTACGGTGCAGGCGGTGATGACCGAACCTGCGGAGCGCATCATCCACCCGGACGCGATCGAATGCGCAACAGGGCGCGCTGCGATCACCGGGTGGACTGGCAGGGTTTCGTGGGTCGAGTACTGCGGTGGTGGTGGTGGCAGTGATGGTGGTGGTGGCGACGGTGATTGCAGCGGAGGTGGTGTAAGGGCCGCTGACCTGCTGCTGATTGTGCCGTGTACTGCAAGCACGATCGGGAAGATTGCGCACGGCATCCCTGACACGCTCGTCTCGATATTTGCCACAACAGCGATCGGCGCAGGGGTTCCTGTCATCGTAGCGCCTGCCATGCACGAGAGCATGTACAACCCGATCGTACGCGGGAACATCGGGATCCTGCGGGATCAGGGAGTCACAATCGTGGGTCCCGTTATCGAGGAAGGGAAAGCAAAGATCGCTCCTAACGATGATATCGTGCGGTGGGCAGAGCGGGCGCTTGGCGGCTACGCGCTTTCCGGCATCCGGATACTGATTACGGGCGGCGCGACCGCAGAGCCGATCGATCCTGTGCGCATCATCACGAGCAGGGCATCAGGTCGGATGGGGGCTGCACTTGCTTACGAGGCGTTCCGGCGCGGGGCTGATGTGACGCTTGTGCACAGCGGGCGGATCGGTTTTGCCGGTATCAGGGAGGTGTATGTGGAGACTGCAGAAGAGATGACGGGTGCGGTTCTTGGCGAGCTTGAGGGCAGAGAGGGGGGCGGTGCTATAGATGGGTACGATCTGCTGATCAGCGCTGCTGCGATCTCGGATTATACGCTCGATCCTGCCGCCGATAAAATCAAGTCGGGCAGCCAACTGACGCTTGACCTGCGCCCGACACGGAAGTTGCTTGAGGCGGTGCAGGATGCGTATCCTGATCTGGCGGTCGTCGGGTTCAAACTGGAGACTGCCGGGGGCGAAGCGTTGATCGAGCGTGCGAAGGAGGTGATGGATCGCTATGGACTTCTTATGGTTGTTGCGAATACTGCTGAAAATATGGGTGGCGGCGAGGGGGAGGTCTGGATCATCACTGATGGGGGACGCAATCTTATTCATGCCGGCGGCACGAAAGACGCGATTGCGGCTGCGGTATTTGATTCTGTCGAGCAGGTGGTGGGGTTGGCGGGCGATGAATGTCACGAGTGTGCCGAACAAAATGCGCCATCCAGCTGGTGAAAATCCAACCTGGTGAAAGGTTAGCCACCACCTCAGAACTGACTGTGTGGAAGCTCATAGTAACTTCATAGCCAAGAATACGGCAGGGGGCGCAGTTATCGAGCTCTACTCGACATTACACGGAAGAAATTCGTGCGATTCGCCAAAACATGTTCATTCATGTCTGATACAAGCACCAGAGCCAATTCAACAGTCATATAAGTGCAAGAAGGTTTATGTGATTACACTGCTCATGATTGCATTATGATTAGAGGGCTGCATCTGCGCAGAGTTTGTGTTGTGATCTTTGTGTACGCCTCATTGCTCCTGCTCATGAACGGTGCATCGGCACTGAACGCTGATGCAGGCGATACTCAGACTGTGTGGTCAGACGCCTCAGTAACGCTGGATGGTTCTGGCTCAACCGGCACCAATCTGACATACAAATGGACGGAGAACGGCACCACATTGAGTACTCATAAGGTATTCAGCCGCAAATTTTCGATAGGCACACACGCAATCACGCTGACTGTATCGGATAGCACCAGCAACGACACCGATACCGTGATCGTGGAGGTGAAGAACCAGCCCCCGATTGCGGATGCAGGCGATGACCGGGTCATACTGCCAGATACCTACATCAAACTCGACGCATCCGGATCCAGCGATCCTGACGGCGAAATCGAGTCTTACAAGTGGGTCGAGGACGGGGTGGAACTCAGCACAAGGAAATCGTTTAACAAGATCTTTGATGCCGGAAGACATGAGATCACGCTCAGAGTGACCGATGACGATGGCGATACCGGCGAGGATACTCTCGAGATCCTGGTCAACTGCGCACCGATCGCAGACGCGGGACCTGACATGCCCGTGCCGGAAGGGACACTTGTTCACTTCAACGCATCCAATTCCAGCGATCCTGACGGCAATACCCTGTACTATGAGTGGAAGGAGGATGGTGTCGGCATCCTCAATCTTGCGCAATCATTCGATATGGTTCTCCCGATCGGCACACACAGCATCGTGCTGACCGTGACCGATGGATACGGGGCAACTGCTACTGACCGGGTGGTGATCGAGGTCACTGCCGTGGACCAGAAGCCCCCGATAGCAGATGCGGGCTCCGATCAGGCAGTGCTCGTCGGAACCGCTGTCGTGCTGGACGCATCCGGCTCCACCGATCCTGACGGCGAGATCGTGAAATACGAATGGCTCGAGGACTCTGCCGTAATCAACGAATCGATGGTCTTTGAGCACATATTCCCGAAAGGAGTGCATCACATAACGCTCAGAGTGACCGATAACGACGGCGCATCAGGTGCAGATGATGCCACGATCACGGCACGGTCGAGCATGGACATGCCAGAGGCAGACGCTGGCGCGGACCGCGAGGCATTTGAGGGAACCGAGGTCATACTTGACGCATCCCGCTCAAGCGGGGAGAACCTGACCTACCAGTGGATTTTAAACGGCACCACCATCTCAGAGGAGCGGATGTTCTATCATCTCTTCGATCCTGGCGCATACGCAGTCACGCTTGTGGTGACCGATGAGTATGAATGCACCGATACCGATGAGGTCAGTGTCGTAATCACCACACCCGCGGTGGGAAGGGGGACAAGTCACATACCTGCGATGCCAGAGGTGTCCCAGACCCGCGGATTATGGTTCTATCTTCTGGCGGCGCTTGTTCTGATTCTGGTGCTTGCAGGCATCATCTTCATGCGCCGGAGATCCGCCACCACCGGATCCACCGGAACCGCTTACGGATATAACTACAAGGAGTACACACCCCCGCCTGATAAGACCGGGAGCAAAACCGGCAAACATGTCGTCAAACCCGACCCCAAACCTGCTACCAAAACCGCTACCAAACCCAATACCGGGATCGCGCCGCCAGAACCGAAACCCGTGCCAGTGCAGCCGAAGGTTATGCTGAAGGTGAAGGTACTCGATTCCGCGTCGAGAACGCCGGTACCGGGCGCGGCGGTACAGACCGGATCAGCCACCCAGAAGACCGATGCTTCCGGAGAAGCGATATTCACACTGGATCATGGCGGGCAGCGCACAGTCAGTGTAAGCGGCATCCCGAACCTGTACGAGGGTAGAACGGTCTCTGTGGACGGGGATGCCGCAACGATCCTGTTGTCATCGACGGTCCGCCCTGATCAGGAGCAGGATGCAGGATTGCGCTCTGTCAGGGAGGCGTTTGAGAACCGGTATCGCGAGGTATCAGGTTATGACCGGTGCATCCCTAACTTTTACCGGAGTGTGGCACAGCGTTTGATCGAATATCTACGCGGAATGGCGGCAGTCCATTTTATACGCGGGAAGGTGGGACCGAAAGAGGTGACTGATCAGATGATATCGGTCATCGAGTCGGTCTGCACGGAACTATCCGAGATCATGGTCTCCAAACGAAATATCGACCTGTACGCGCGAAGCACAGCGGGCAACGAGAACTCATCCGGATGCAACGCAAGCCAGATCAGATACGATCTACTCTCCGATCTGATAGCGAGTCCGTCCGGATTTGTATCGGCAACCAGTCCGAAGGTGGAGCAGGCGCTCCTCGAGATCGACAGGGGGATCACGTCGAGGACGCGGGATATGAGCGTACTCCCGATAACCGGGGTCTGGTCGATTGCAAAAAGTTTGCTTGCGGATCAGTCAGGAGACGATCTCGAACACGCGATACGGATATTGGTCGCAGACACTCTACTTATGTATGCAAAGGAGATGTATGAAAATCCTGAAATTGTGAAACGCATGAAACAGGGGATACTATGAAGCTTATAACAATACTTGTCATCGCACTGATTGCCGCGCTCTGCATCGTAGATATGAACACGGGTGCTGCTGCTCCTGATGATCCTGATGCGCCAGATGCACCGGGTGCACCTAACAACCCACCTACCGCCGCACCTACCACTTCACCGGCTGCTGCACCGGTTGTCACGCCGGATAGAGGGAGACCCGATGCAGGCGGGACCGGGAGTATCGATGATGATACGGTCGTAGATGCAGCGAATGCAAACCGGGTACTGCTCGATTACTCGATCGATACCATCGCTGTGGTCTCGATGGGTGCGGAGAACTACTATGTCGTCAGTTACAAAAACGTCGTCTGTGGGAGAGGGATCGAGATCTTCACAGACGAGGGTACGGTTGTGACCGATGCATCGATTGTCGATGGTGTTCTTGAGGCGGCTGCATGGAGAAAGGCAGCAATAAAGCTCGATCCTGATGAGATCAGTGCCATCAAAGCCCTTGTGGGGTCGCCGCAGATGGTAGAGACGACCCGCATCAGCCTGATCACATCATGCGACTCGCTCGATGTGCTGAGCAATGATATCGCAAGTTCGGATGTTGCGGATTATGGGGTGCTTTCCACTTTTGGTGAGCGATTTTTAGAGGTGGACGGGAAGATGGTGGAGGTGGTAAATGGAACTAATTTTTTCTTAGACGATCTGACAGAGCATCAGAGAACGATCTCATCTATCGTAAACGAGGCGAACAGCACCAAGAAATCGCTGCATGCGGACTGGAAGGGGAGAGACAACACTAAAAATCGTGTTTTCGGGACGCTTGTGCTGATTGTCATTATATTAATGGCTGCAACCGCGCTGATACTTATGAAATCGAAGGATAAGGAACTATCTATTAAAAAACGTGCACACAAACTCTTGGAAAGGAAAAAAGAGAATATCATCGATCAATTGCACAGCCGCGATGCTGACGAGCGTGCCAGATCCGCCCTGATGGCTGGCGCGTCCGCAGAGGTCGATGAAACCGTTATTCCGCATCTGATCGTGCTCCTCGACGACGCCGATGATCGCGTTCGCGCCAATGCCGCGCAGTCGATCAGGCGCATCGGACAGAAGAACAGGAACCTTGTGCAGTTCGCAAAAGAGCCGCTCAAACGCCATCTCGACGATCCGAGTGGCAAGGTGCGAGATGCCATGACGCAGGCGTATCAGGTGGTCTGGGGCGAGACTGTGGATGCGGTGGAAATGGCAGGGACTGTGAGCGCAGTAGATGCGACAGAAGCGGCAGGAAAGGCAGAAGAGACCGGGGATGTCGAATCTGCTGTTACGACGGCAGAGGCGCCAGAAGAAGAGATTGTGAAAGCCACACTGACCGATGCACAGCAACGGCACCTCCATGAACTGAAACATCTGGTAAACCAATCGATAAGCAACCTCCCGGCAGGATGCGATCTCTGCATCCCGCACTACCTCCTGAGCATCTGCACCACGGTTGCCGATATGGTCGGGCACGCAAAGGGTGCGGACAGCGAGATGATCGATGAGATGATCGATGCCGGTGAGATGACCTGTAAATATATTGCGGATTTGATAGAGAACAGTAGGTTTATTGACATCTGTATCTCAAAGAACATGGGCGCGTTCGACGATACCGGGTTTGTAGCAGGAGTCCGGGAATATTCGGGCCAATTGGATGTCCTGATCAGCGATCCGACCGGGTTTGCAGATTCACTGAACCTGGAAGAGGAACTGTGGGCTGTGGATAGCGCAATCACAGGAAAGATGGGCGAACTGATGATCATACCGATATCCGGGCTGTGGAAAGTGTCAAAAAGTGTTTTCGATGACGCATCCGATGAATCAGGGATCAAACGCGCATTCATGGTCTTGATATCACTGGTCATCCTTGGAAGAATACGCGAGATGATGGAGAATCCCGAGATCGTCAGAAGGTTGCGGTTGTAAACCGGGATAAAAATAGGTGCTAGCATGTCACAGGAAAAGAACACGATCGAGGAATATGATGCGATCCTAAAGGAGGTCAGGGGACTGATGGTCGCAAAGAATACGGATTATGGGGATTCGTGGAGAGAGATGCGACTCCCGTCAATAACAGACCAGATACTCGTTAAAGCATATAGAATACGCAGCATGGAGGAGTCGGGAGGACCTCCAAAGGTTTCCGAAGGCATTGCGTCTGAATACCGGGATATCCTGAATTACTGCGTATTCGCGCTGATAAAATTACACGACGAAAAAATGGCATGAGCGAAGCGGAGCAGGGACGCTTACATCATCATGGGCAGCATCGACGGCATTCTCGCGGTACTTGGGGGTGGGTATTGATCGGGACCTTGATAATATGCAACATCATAAGCTGAGGATCATGAACGTTATATGCTTTGATCTGGAAGGTCCGCTGTCGCCGCAGGACAATGCCTATGAGGTAACTTCCTTAATCGAGAACGGAGATGCAATATTCGAGACGCTGAGCCGATACGACGACGTACTGGCGCTTGCGGGTCGCGAGAATTACGAGCCAGGTGATACGCTTGCGCTCATCGTCCCGTTCCTGCTTGTGCACGGGATCAGGGAAGAGGATATCTCAGAGATCTCATCGCGTGCACGCATCGTATCTGGCGCAAAGGACCTGATTACGAGATTGAAAGGAGCTGGCTGGGATGTGCATATCATCTCGACGAGTTATGAGCAGCACGCCTACCAGATCGGTGCGGCGCTTGGCATTTCGAGGGATCATATCGCATGCACGCGGCTCGATCTGGAGGATTTGCGCGGTAGCCTCACAGATGACGGTATCGCTTGCATACGCGGTATCGAGGATGAGATTCTCAGCACCGATGACGAAGAGGCGGTGTTTCGGAGATTGGATGATTTCTACTTCGGAGAATTGAAAGAGACTGCACTTGGCGATATCTTTTCAATGGTGCGGGTGGTCGGGGGCGCACGCAAGGTCCGGGCGATGGAGGAGATCGCTCTCGGTCACGGCATGACGCCCGGGGACGTGGTCGTTGTCGGGGATTCGATCACCGACTTTGCGATGCTCGGGCGTGTGCGGGATGCAGGCGGGATTGCGATCGTTTTTAATGGCAACGAGTATGCAGTCCCGTATGCGAACATCGCGCTCTCTGGAACCGATATCGGACTTTTGTGGGAGTTTGCGCTGGCGTGTGCACGCGGCGATGATGCGATCGAACTGGCACGCACGCTCGAGCAGGAATACAGGGATGATCCGCGGGTCGATTGCCTCGTTGGAGCGGATGCGGATAAGATCGCAACCGTCGTGGAGGCGCACAAGCGGTTTCGGAAACTGGTTCGCGGCGAGGCTGCGAAACTGGGATGAAGGAGACTGTGCGTTTTGGGATGGGGTCAATATGTGGGGTTTGGCAATACTCGTTGTTCTGTTCGAAATGGCTCTTGCCTGCGCGCTTATGCCAGATACGCCTGCAATGCACCCACACAACAACGTTAATATGCCGTACCATAGAACGGTATGTAGAGGATCAGGAAAATGGCACGATTTGAAGAAGCAGAGAACAGGCTGCTGCGTAAGAAGATATGTATGAAATGCAACGCACGCAATCCGACCAGGGCGACCAGATGCAGGAAATGCGGTTACAAACATCTGCGCATGAAGTCGAAGGAAAGTAGAGGATGAGCACAGAGCAGTATCTTGATGACGTCATAAAACGGGATGGCGCGGCGCACCTCACCCTGATCGATCCGGATGCAGGATCCCCTTCCGCGGCATCCGGGATTGCAGAGGCGGCGGCAAAAGCCGGCAGCAGCGCGATCATGGTCGGCGGATCGGTCGGCGCATCCGGTGACGTCCTCGATGAGACACTGCGTGCGATCAAGGAGGTGACCGATCTCCCGACCATCCTGTTTCCGGCAAGTGCATCCGGAATCAGCAGATACGCAGACTCCATATTCTTTATGAGTCTATTAAATTCAAGGGATGTCGGGTATCTGATCACCAACCAGATGATTGGCGCAAAAGCCGTTTTAGATTACGGCATCGAGCCGATCCCGATGGCATACATCATCGTAGAGCCGGGCGGCACAGCCGGATGGGTCGGGGATGCGAAACTGATCCCGAGAGAGAAGCCGGAACTTGCAATAGCGTACTCGCTTGCAGGGAGGTTTCTTGGCATGAGATACACCTACCTGGAGGCGGGATCCGGTGCGTCCGACCCTGTGCCGCCAGAGATGATCCGTGCTGTTAAGAGGGCGGGCTGCGAGACGCTCGTGGTCGGAGGCGGGATCCGGAGCGCGCAGTCCGCAAGAGCCGCAGCGGAAGCTGGCGCTGACATCATCGTGACCGGCACCGCGGTCGAAGAGACGTCAGAGATACAGAGAACGATTACCGAATTTGTTAATGCGATAAAAAAGTGATAATATGACTACTGAGATACCACCACAGGTACAGCATCAACTTGCGCAACTTCAGCAGGTTCAGCAGCAGGCACAGGCGCTTGCAGCACAGAAGGCGCAGGTGACATCAGCGCTCAACGAGACCGAGATGGCTCTCGAAGAACTTTCGAAACTCGGGGATGACGCTGTGATCTACAAGAATATCGGGCAACTCCTGATCAAGGGCGAGCGCGATTCTGTTGCGACGGAACTTACCGAAAAGAAAGAAACAATGGAACTTCGGGCACGCACGCTCGAACGGCAGGAGGAACGCATCCAGAAACGGTTCCAGCAGTTGCAGGAGCAGCTGCGCAGTGCGATCGGCGGCGGCGCTGGCGGCGGAATGGCTTGAATCGTGAGGATTTTAGAAGGGGCGGTTGCAAAATAACTTGACCTGTTAAAGTTAGGGAATTTATACTACTCCGCAAGTGTAATTTGGAACTCTATAGGACCAACAGAGAGCACAGAGTTTTTAAATCGATCCTCCGTGTCCTCTGTTGTTGATATCCTTTTTTGAGATGTTCGCGCAACCGACATCTTTACATACAGAGGGCGCAAACTATACTATAAGTGGGACGTATATCCCAAAACAATGTCCATTATGCAGGAATTCCGAACGGTGTAGTCATGTCTCAGACAACGATCGATCAATTAAACGTGCTCCTCGCGGATATGGCCGCTCGCGTCGATTGCATACGCGGGATTGTCATATCATCCGCAGACGGTCTTAAGATAGCGGATCGATTTCGTGATCACTCTTACGACACACCGATTGCCCATGCGATCAGCGCATCGATAGTCGGTCTGGCAAACAAATCTGTCCACAATCTCGACCTGCCCCCATCCGATCGTATCGTGATTTATACCGGTGAAGGGATCGTCGCGGTCTTCAATCTGGGCAATGCTTCGCTGTTAGCGCTGCTCGACCCTGACGCCAATGTCGGGCTGGTGATGATTGAACTGCAACATGCCACTGAAAAGGTCAAAAAGGTTATGAGGTTATAGGGTGAAAACAGAAGGTATGGAACTGGACGAGGATATGAACATCCCGATATACCCGAGGGCTGGTGATCTGGTGTTGCTGATGAACTCGCTTGTCGATGTGATCGGCAAAGGGAGCGCAGGTATTTTATACAATTTCGGTAAGCAGCTCGCAGAGAGGTACCATGTGCGTATGAGTATACCAAAAGACCTTGATCCTGATACAATCTTTAAGAATATCTTAAGCAGCATGATGTTTTCCGACTGGTTCACAAAGATGGAGATCGACAGAAGCAACGGATTTGTTGTTACGCTGCACAATGTCTTCGAACTGGGTGCGGACGAGGACAACTGTAATTTTATCCGTGGTTTTCTTGCCGGGCTCTCATCGAGCATCTACCACACACCGTACACCTGTAAGGAGAGCCGCAATCCGGAGAAGGTCAGCGTCTTCACGCTCACCGCGCGGAGTTCTTCTATGAAATATTAATCCTTGCCGCCCATGCCGGTAGCCATCATGGATAAAAGGCTTGCTTAAATTTGGAGACTTTTTATTATTTTCTGGGAACGTCGGATTGTCATATGTAAGCACAACTGCCGGAATGTGGAACTATCGATCTAAAAAATAATTTAAACCGTTAAT
>JGI24025J20009_10002608_pt1 | contig 12808 bp, 15 predicted proteins | sample Cruoilmetagenom3_FD_20009 | JGI IMG/M metagenome (IMG submission 20009)
ATTCAGATCAACCGCATCCCGAGCAGAGGTTTGGCCAGTGGAAATGCCACTGATCCGGCCATTCTCAACTCGCAAGCTACCCGCNACCACCTCATTAGGCAAAACGATGCGGGCATTGGTGAAAGTNATATCGTGCATGGATGTCCCCATCTTTTGGGTTGCCTGACTTGCACATCCGCGTCACAGAAGTGTGACACAAGACGGCTAAGTCCGGGTTCATGGAAAATTTCAAACGTTTCGCAATTTATTACTGCCCCGAGCCGGGGCCATTTGCAGATTTCATGGCCCGATGGCTGGGTTGGGATGCCGATGCCGGGCAAGCCTGCCCGCATCCGCAGGTATCGGGTCTGCCGCTGTCGGTCGATGATCTGACCGCCACACCGCGCAAATACGGTTTTCACGGGACGCTCAAGCCGCCTTTTCGTATTGCGGAAAGAGGCGGCCGTGCCGCACTTGAAGCCGACCTTGCCGAATTGGCGCGTCGGCTTACGCCGGTAGAACTGCCGGGATTGGCACTGCAACGACTCGGGGGCTTTGTGGCGTTGGTGCCCGAGGGGAATACCTCGCGTCTGCCGGTACTCGCCGCCGAGGTAGTCACGGCCCTCGACATCCACCGGGTCCCGATGACTCCCGGGGAGTTGACCCGCCGCCGCGCAGCAAACCTGAGTGCGGCGCAGGACGCCCACCTGACGCGTTGGGGTTATCCTTATGTGATGGATGAATTCCGTTTCCATTTGACGCTCACTGGCAAGCTGCCCCGTGATCAAACCAATCAGGTTTGCACAGCGCTTAATCCGGTTTTGGCACCGCTCTTGCCACAGCCGTTCCGGCTGACAGAGCTGTGCCTGTGTGGAGAGGATGACGCGGGGCGATTCCATCTGTTGCACCGCTACGCCCTGACCGGTTGAAGCACATCCAACACCTTTTGAACCGCCGCTTCCAGCGCACCTGAGTTGTCGATTGTAGTAATGTTCAACCCGTCAGGCAGCGGCAGCTCAGCCCGGTCCAGACGCTTTTTGACATCATCCACGGATTCGCGCCCGCGTGCAGCCAACCGAGTGGCGAGCACATCACGCCGGGCGGTCACATGGATCACGTGCGGATCGGGGAACACCCGCGCGGCCTCGGTCAGCATGGTGCGCGATCCGTTGAACAGCACCGTGCGCCCTGAGCCAAGCACATCCGCAACGTTCACCGGGATGCCGTAGGACAGTCCATGCGCCTGCCAATGCAGGGCAAAGCCGCCAGCAGTGCAACGACGTTTGAACTCATGACGGGTCACGCCCTCAAAATCCTCACCGCCTGCAGCCTCGGGCCGGGTGATGACGCGACGGACCAGATGCACGCCAGGAAGCCGCGCTTGTGCAGACTCCATGAGCGTGTCCTTGCCCGCACCTGACGGGCCAACGATGACGAATATCCCCGCCATCACGCAGCCCGTTTTGGGGTGAAGGCCGAAACATCCACTTCGCGATCCGCCACGCGGTCGCGGGCTTGGGCGTCATGGAAGATGCCAATGATGGCTGCACCACGGGATTTGGCCTCTTCGATCAGCGACAGAACCGTGCTGCGATTGGTGGCGTCCAGACTTGCCGTGGGTTCATCCAGCAATATCGCCGGATATGTATGGGCAAACCCGTGCGCAATGTTCACCCGCTGTTGTTCCCCCCCCGAAAAGGTTGTGGGTGACAGCGACCAGAGCGTTTCGGGAATTTTCAACCGCGACAGCAGGTCGCGCGCGCGCTCACGGGCCACTTCCCCATCGCAGCCCACCGACAAAAGCGGCTCGGCCACCACGTCCAGCGTGGATACGCGTGGCACCACCCGCAAAAATTGGCTCACATAGCCCAGCGTTTCGCGGCGCAGGGCCAAAATCTCGCGTGGTTCGGCCTGAGCAACATCCACATCGCCNATGATGATACGACCGGATGCGGCAAGGTAGTTGCCGTAGATCATCCGCATAAGTGTGGATTTCCCGGCACCCGAATTGCCGGTCAGGGCCACGCATTCGCCTGGCGCAACGCTCAGGGTTGCACCCTGCATCACCTCAATTACTGACCCACCCTGATTGTGCAGGGTGAAGGTCTTGGAGACATTTTCGATATGGATCATGGTCACACCTGCAAGACAGAAGAAACAAGAAGCTGGGTATAGGTGTGTTGGGGATCATCCAGCACCTGATCGGTCAGGCCGCTTTCGACCAAATGACCGGATTTCATCACCATCAGCCGGTCTGCAAGCAGGCGCACAACAGCCAGATCATGGGTTACGATGATGGCAGACAGCCCCATTTCACGCACCAACCCGCGCAACAGGTCCAGCAGACGTGCCTGCACGCTCACATCCAGGCCGCCGGTGGGTTCATCCATAAAGACCAGCCGTGGCCCGGTCACCAGATTGCGCGCGATCTGAAGCCGCTGTTGCATCCCGCCGGAAAAGTCCGAAGGGCGGTCATCCACCCGATCCTCGGTGATCTCGACCCGGCCCAGCCAGTCAATTGCTTGCTCGCGAATGTTACCGTAATGGCGCGCACCCACGGCCATCAGCCGCTCGCCGACATTGCCGCCGGCACTGACACCCATGCGCAAACCGTCGCGGGCATTCTGATGCACAAACGCCCAATCCGTGCGCGCCAGCATCCGGCGCTCGGGTTCGGACATGGTCATCGTGTCACGCAGCCCTTCGGCGCGGGTGTCAAACAACACTTCGCCCTGATCCGGCTCCAGATGACCGGCCAGACAGTTCAGCAGCGTTGACTTGCCTGACCCCGATTCCCCAACGATGCCCATGACTTCACCGGGATAGAGGTCAAAATTCACACCCGTACAACCGATCCTGTGGCCATAGGTTTTTTGTATGTTGCTGACAGATAACAGCGGAGTCATGCCGCGTCCTCCTCGGGGCTAAGCCGACCGCGATGCCCGGCGTCGCAGCGGGTGGCGCAGTAGTTGGTGTCGGAACAGACGAACATGCGCCCGCCCTGATCGTTGACGATTACCTCGTCCAGATAGGTGTGTCCGGCACCGCAAAGATCACAGTCCTGCTCGGCTTTCATCTGCTCGAACGGGTGGTCTTCGAAATCAAGGCTGACGACCTTGGTATAGGGTGGCACCGCATAGATGCGCTGTTCCCGCCCGGCCCCGAACAATTGGATTGCCGCGCTTTCCAGACGGGGGTTGTCAAATTTCGGGATCGGGGAGGGGTCCATGACATAGCGATCCTCGACCTTGACCGGATAGGCATAAGACGTGGCGATATGGCCATGCCGGGCAATGTCTTCATAGAGCTTCACATGCATCAGCCCATATTCCTCAAGCGCGTGCATCTTGCGGGTCTCGGTCTCGCGCGGTTCAAGAAAACGCAAGGGTTCCGGGATCGGCACCTGATAGACCAGGATCTGATCCTCGGTCAGCGGCTCTTCCGGGATGCGGTGACGGGTTTGAATGACACTGGCCTCTTGCGTGCATTCGGTCACGTCAACCTGGGCCGTGTTTTCAAAGAACTTGCGGATCGACACGGCGTTGGTGGTGTCATCCGCCCCTTGGTCAATCACCTTGAGCGTATCGTCCGGCGTCAGACAGGCAGCTGTGACCTGCACGCCGCCGGTGCCCCAACCATAGGGCATAGGCATTTCGCGGCTGGCAAACGGCACCTGATAGCCCGGAATTGCCACCCCTTTCAGGATTGCCCGACGGATCATGCGTTTGGTTTGTTCGTCGAGATAGGCAAAGTTATAGTCGCTCATTCCGCCGCCTCCTTCTGGGTTGCGGCCATGGCTTCGGCCCGCAGTTTTCGGATGAGTTCCAGTTCGGATTGGAAATCGACATAATGGGGCAGTTTGATGTGTTCGAGGAAGCCGGTCGCCTGAATGTTGTCAGAGTGGCTGAGGACAAATTCTTCATCCTGAGCGGGCGCGCCCATGTTGTCTTCGCCCAGCTCTTTCCAACGCAGTGCCCGATCGACCAGCGCCATAGAGATTGCCTTGCGTTCAGATTGTCCGAAGACCAGCCCGTATCCGCGGGTGAATTGCGGGGGTTCGGTTTTCGAGCCAGTGAACTGATTCACCGTTTCGCATTCGGTCAGCGTGACCTCTCCGATCTTAATGGCAAACCCAAGTTCGGGGATCTCCATCTCGACCTGAACTTTGCCGATCCGTAACTCGCCCACAAAAGGGTGGTTGCGGCCATAGCCCCGCTGGGTGGAATAGGCCATGCCCAGGACGAACCCTTCATCACCGCGGGTCAGGGCCTGCAATCGCAGCGCCCGGTTTGCTGGATATTCCATCGGCTCGCGGGTCATGTCGGGCGGCGTGGCGTCGGATGGGGTTTCCGTCTGGATCAGTCCATCCCTGTTCAGGAAGTCAGTGATCCGGGGAATGTTTTCTGTCTGTGGCTCAGCACTGTCTGCTACGGGTGCTTCGCCATCCGCCACCAGTTTGAAGTCCAGCAAACGGTGGGTGTAGTCAAAGGTCGGGCCAAGCACCTGCCCACCCGGCGCGTCCTTGAAGGTGGCGCTGATCCGGCGGTCGCAGATCATCGAACCGGTCTCAACTGGGTCGGAATAGCCAATCCGGGGCAGCGTGGTACGATAGGCGCGGATCAAGAAAATCGCCTCAATCAAATCCCCACGCGATTGTTTGATCGCCAGCGCGGCCAGATCAGGATCATAAAGCGACCCTTCAGCCATGACCCGATGGATGGCAAGCGCCATCTGTTCGCGGATTTGGGCAAGGCTTAGCTCGGCCACCTCCGGATCGCCCCGGCGTTCTTCGGCCAGCCAGTCATGCGCATTGTCGATGGCTCGCTCGCCACCTTTGACAGCCACATACATCAGAGTTCCGCCACGATTGAGGACCGAGGCAACCCGGCCAGATGGGGTCCGGCAGTGAAATAGAAATCAAGCCCAAGCGGGAACAGCGCCCGGTTGGCCTGAAACGCCTTGATTTCGGGCAGGTTCAGATGGGTTTCGACCTCAATCCCCGGCCCGGTGAGCCGTGCGCCCTTGGCCGCAAGTGCATCCATCTCGACGATCAATGTCGCGGACCGGTCCGGATAGTCCGAAATCCCGGTCGGGAGGGTCGCTTGCGACAGGTCGGCCCATGTGCCAAGCGCAAATTGAGCAAATCCTGCCTCGACAATGGGCGCGCCAATGTGAAACGAAATCCAGTCGCGCATGGCGAGCGTATCATAGGCACCACCCAGAAACAGTGGTGTCTCCTGATCGCATAAGGTCAAAAGCAAGGTCGCTGCTGCCGCAGAGGTTGGTGCAGGTGCCGTCGCCCCGCCCAGTGTTTCAATTCGGCCCGGACGTGCCATGGCCGACAATGCGGCCCGGAAGGCCTGTGCCGATTGAACCGGCGGATTTGAAAAGCCGCCTTGCAAACTGCTGTCCAGCATCAGTCTTCTCCTCGTACCATGGTAAAGAATTCGACCTTGGTGGCCGCAGCCTTGGCCGCGCGTGCTTGTGTGCGGGCCGAAACCTCATTGGCCAACGGCGTCAGCACCGCATCGCGCAGGTCATCGGCGCGCGCGGTCTGCATCAGTGCATCGACCAGGGCCGCGCGCTCGGCGTGGTCTCTGTCACGCCCCTGCACATAGGCATGGCCGACCTCTCCACTGTCGATGCGCACTGCACAGCGGGTCACGGTCATTTCGCCAAGGTTGAACGGAGCGCCAGTTCCGCCCATCCGGCCACGCACCATCACGCCGCCAATTTCGGGCGGGCGCAGCCAGCTATGGCTAGGGCGGTCGGCTACTCTGTTCAAAAGAGCCTGAAGCCGTTCTGGCGAAGCCTTGGACAGTAGGCTCATCCAGCTTTGGCGGGCCTTTTCAGTCATCGCGGATGTGGTCATCTATACACCTTGCGGGTTTGTCTAGTATTATATACAACTAGACAAATATTATCATGCACCGCCACACCCCGGCAAGAACAGAAACATGAAATTTTGGTGACACATGGCCCGCACTCCTGTTTGGAAAACCATTGCAACCACAGTTGAGACCGAGATTGCTCAAGGACACTATCGAGCGGGTGATAAACTACCCACCGAGGCCGTGCTTGCCGCGAGGTTTGGCGTCAATCGCCACACTGTCCGGCGAGCATTGGGAGATATGGCCGAGCGGGGCATCTTGCGGTCGCGCCGTGGGGCCGGGGTTTTTGTCGAGGCGCCGCCAACCGAATACTCGATCGGCAAACGGGTGCGGTTTCATCGAAACATCCGGGCCACCGGGCGGTTGCCGCAAAAGCAGGTCTTGCGGCTGGAAACGCGTCCCTCGGATGAAACAGAGGCGCGCGCGCTTGACCTTGAAACAGGGGACTTGGTGCTGATCTATGAAGGGCTCTCGCTGTCTGAAGGGGCACCCATTGCCCATTTTATCAGCATCTTTCCGGTGGACCGTGTGCCGGGGATGGCCGCCACTCTAGAAGAGGTCACATCGGTGACGGAAGCGCTTAGGCGCAACGGAATTTACGATTACACTCGCCGCGACACCAGACTGTCGGCACTGCTTGCTGACCCGGTTCTGGCACTGCATCTGCGCCTGCGCGAGGGTGATCCGCTGCTAAAGGCTGTCGGGCTGAACATCACAACAGATGGTACGCCGATTGAACTGGGAAAGACCTGTTTTGCCGGGGATCGGGTGACGCTGACCGTCACAAACGACTGAGCTATTCATATTTTTCCAGGAACGCCTCAATAGGCAGGTTCCGAAAATCTGCAAGCTGCGCCCGCAGGGTGTCATGATTCCAGTCCCACCAGGCCAGCACCAACAGCCGCTCGACAGTCTCCGGGGCGAACCGCGCGCGGATCGGTTTGGCAGGAACCCCGGCGACGATGGTATAAGGGGACACATCCTTGGTCACGACCGCCTGTGTGGCCACAACTGCCCCATGTCCGATGGTGACTTCTGGGCGAATCACCGAACCGTGCCCAATCCAAGTGTCATGACCAACAGACGCCCGCCGGGATTTGCGATGTGCAAAGAACGCCTCGTCCATTTCCACATCATCGAAATAATCCGCCGAACGATAGAGGAAATGGTGTAACGAGGCGCGCTGCATCGGGTGATCGGCCGGCCCGATCCGCGCAAAGCTGGCGATGTTGGAAAACTTACCAACCGTCGCATTGGCGATGTCCGCATAGCGGTCGCAATAGGAATAATCTCCGATGGCGGAATGGGTGATGCGACTGCCCTTCCCAATCTCGACAAAACGTCCAAACGTGCTGTCGGTCAGGGTACATTCGGGATGCACAAACGGGGTATCGGCGCTGAGACGGGCCGCCATCATTCCCCCTTGATCAGGCGACGCCGCAGCCAGCCGGACAGGCTGTCCATCAGCATGACCATCAGGATGATCAGAACGATGTAATAGGTCACTTCTTCCCAGTCTTTCTGGGTGATCATGGCCTGCGTCAGCAACAACCCGATCCCACCACCGGTGATGGCCCCGATAATTGTGGCGCTTCGGGTGTTGGATTCCAGATAGTACAGCACTTGCGACAGCAAGACCGGCGTGACCTGCGGAATAACCCCAAACCGATATCGCTGGAGCGGCTTGGCCCCGGTCGAAGACACGCCCTCGGTCTGTTTCTCATCGACATTTTCCAACGCCTCTGAGAACATCTTGCCAAAGCTGCCAGTGTCAGTCAGCAGGATCGCCAGCGCGCCAGTCATGGGGCCGGGGCCAAAGGCGCGTGACAAAACGATGGTCCAGATCAACCCGTCGACACCGCGCAAAAAGTCGAACACCCGCCGGATACCAAAACGCGCTATCCACACAGGAGAGAAATTCCGCGCAGCCAGAAAGCCAAGCGGCAGCGCAATGATCGCAGCCCCGAATGTGCCGAGGAAGGCCATGAGAATGGTCTCGAACATGGCCCAGGCCACATCCAGATGCCGCCACATGTCGTTGTACCAGAAATCCTGCCAGGCCCCGGCTATGTTGGAACGGGTGGGGTCTATCTGATCCCCAAAGAGAATGCCCCACAGCCCATGGCCATGATAGGGGCTGTCCAGAGTGAAAAAGAACAGCTCCCAACCGGGGAAATATTTGAACACCTCGGTCTTGTTGCGAGTCAGGGACACACGGCCTTCATCGGTGGTGATGGCAAGCCGGGATTTCGATAGGGACACCCAGTCGGGTACATCCGCGCCAAAATTGGTAACCACATGCCGACCTTCGATTGCGGCCTCAATCGTGCCATAGTCGGGAATGGCATAGCGAAGCGAATTGTCAGGCAGGAATGTCACCACGTGCCCATCGCCAAGGTCGATGCTTGTGGTGGTGCCCGCCAGAGTGACCCAATCCGGTGCCGCGCCAGCAGGATAACGCCCCTTGCGTTCTCCTTCGATGGCGGCAACCACCTCACCAGACCGGTTGTCGCGGGTGATGTGGATCTTGTGGCTCCAGGCGTCGCGGGTCAGAACTTGCGCATTTTCCCAACGCGCCCGCTCTACCAATCCGGAAACATCGAAGGCAACGAAAACATAGATCAGATAGGCCAGGATCAGCAAAGGCAATGCCAAGGCAAAGAGACGTTTGCGCAGAAACAACCGGTCGGCTGAAACATAAAGGTCGACAGATGCCATGTCAGTGGCCTCCCTTGTGGATCAGCCCATTGCGCACATGGCCCGATAGTTGATCGAAGATGACGATGGTGACAAAAAGCAAGATGAAAATGGCGGCTGCTTCGTCGTATTTGCCAAGCCCCCATGACATCGCATTCTTCAGCTCGTAACCAATACCCCCGGCACCGACAAAGCCCAGAATGGCCGAGGCGCGGATATTGATCTCAAACCGCAGCAGCGCATAGCTGAAATAATTGGGCGCAACCTGTGGTACGACACCCAGCCACATCCGCTGGAACCAGCCTGCACCGACCGAGGAAAGACCTTCGACCGGTTTCAGATCGGCGTTTTCGTTGACCTCAGAAAAGAGCTTGCCCAAGGCACCAGCGGTATGAAATGCGATGGCGATCATGGCCGGAACTGGCCCGCCGCCCAGAATAAAGATCAGCACCAGCGCGATCACGATTTCCGGCATGGCCCGCATAATGTCCATCGCGCGGCGAAACACCGGGATCAGCCGCGGCCAACGCGCCAGTCCGCGGGTGGACAGCAGCGACAGAAAAATTGCCAGCCCGGCCCCGATCAGCGTTGAAACAGCCGCAATATTGATGGTTTCGATCAGGGCAGAAAAATAGGTGACAAGATGACCGGGCAACTGATCCAGCTTTGGCGCGGTATCGGCCAGAACATCTGCGGGAAAGTCAAAAACATTAGGCAGCCCCGCCCAGAACCCGCCAGCATTGCGATCATCGGCCAGCATAAAGCCGGAAATCAGCAACATTGCAAAAATGGCCAGCATGATCCCGCCATAAAGACGTTTTCGCTGGATCATCGCCATGTAGCTGTCATGGCCATTATTTGAAATATCCGACATTGTGCCCCCGAATGCAAAAAGACCCCGGCAAATCCGCCGGGGCCCGAGTCGTACTAAAATTAGTTGGATTTGGCTTTGCGAGCCTCGACGATCACTTCATAGGCTTCATGGGTGATCGGCATGAATCCCTTGGCCTCACCCTGAAGCACACCATAGGCGCAATCGGGGTCCATTGATTTCAACGACGCCATCAAGCCGGTCATTTTCACTTTGACGTCTTCAGGCAGCGACCTGCGCAGCACAACAGGGCCTTCCGGGATCGGCTTGGACTGCCAAATTTTGACCATTTCGTTCATGTCCACAAGCCCGGCATCCACCGCCTTGCGCAACGCGCCCGAGTTATAGCCGTCCTCCCATTCGCCCAGACCGTCGGCCCAGGTTACGCCGCCATCCACGTCGCCGTTGGCGACCGCAACAATCGTCTGTTCGTGTCCACCGGTAAACTTCACTTCACCGAAATAGTCACCCGAGGTCATGGTCGCATTGATCGCAACCGGGATTTCAATCGACGGGATCAGAAAGCCCGAAGTCGAGTTTGGATCGCCAAAGCCAAAGACTTTACCTTTCATATCCTCAAGCGAGGTGATGCCACTATCTTTGCGGGTAAAGCCGACCGAGTAGTAGCCATAGCCGCCATCGTTGTTCACCTTGACGAGGATCGGTTCGACCGCTTCGGGGTCACTGAGGAAGGTTTTGGCATAGCCCGAGGCCCCTAGCCAGGCCATGTCGATCGTGCCGCCCAAAAGTCCCTGGATCACGCCGTTATAGTCAGCAGGCGCAAACAATTTGGTTTCAACACCCAGCAGGTCGGCAGTTTTTTCTCGCAAGCATTCGTTGCTGGCCAAACGGTCTTGGGCGTTCTCACCGCCCAGAATACCGATGTTAAAGGTGGTGATTTCCTCGGCCAGAACCGGCGCGGTCAGCGCTGTGGTTGCCAATACGGCTGCAATCAGGTTTTTCATGTTGGTCTCTTTTCAAGTGAGTGGATTTTTGGGAACTGGATCAGTTTGATTTCAGTTTGCGAGCTTCGATGATCGAGTCGTATGCGTCGTGGGTGATGGCCCGAAAGCCGAGCCCCTCACCGCCCATAACCGCATAGGCGCAATCCGGGTCATTGGTGGGAAGCGTTGCAACTAGGGCGGTCATCTTGAGTTTGACGTCCTCTGGCAGCGATTTGCGCAACACAACCGGTCCGCGCGGGATCGGCGAGGATCGCCAGATTTCAACCAGATCATTCATGTCGACCAGCCCGGCATCCACCGCCTTGCGCAGAGCACCAGTGTTGTAACCGTCTTCCCATTCACCGATGCCGTCGGCCCATGTCACGCCTGCGTCAATGTCGCCGTTGACGACTGACACGATGGTCTGTTCATGGCCGCCGGTGAATTTGACCTCGTCGAAATAATCGCCTGATGTCATCGTCGCACCGGTTTGCACCGGGATTTCGATGGACGGGATCAAAAAGCCGCTGGTCGAGTTGGGATCACCAAAGCCGAACACCTTGCCTTGCATGTCCTCAAGAGAGGTAATGCCACTGTCTTTGCGGGCAAATCCGATCGAGTGATACCCGGTCGATCCGTCAGATTGCACCTTGATCAAAATAGGCTCAACGGCCTCGGGATCAGACAGGTAGGTCTTTGCATAACCACTGGCTCCGAGTGAGGCAAAATCCATAGTGCCGCCCAACAGGCCCTGAATGACACCATTGTAGTCAGCCGGTGCAAACAGCTTCACCGGAACCCCCAGCAAGTCTTCGGCCGCAATGCGCAAACACTCTTGCGATGCAAGCCGGTCTTGCGCGTTTTCACCGCCAAGGATGCCGATGTTGAATTGAGAAATCCCTTCGGCAAACACCGGCCCCGCAAGGGCAGTCGTTGTCAAAGCAGCAGCCATCAGTTTCTTCATTCTCGTCTCTCCATGCGGTTGAACCGGCCCAATGCCGGGGTAAAGAAAATGTCAGGCGCGTATCAGTTCGCCGGCATCTGCCGCTCTCGACCGATGATCATGAATTTCGGTTGAGGTCGCGGCCTCGGAAAAATCGGCCCCGGCACCGTAGATGTCGCGGGCCGCGTCGGTGGTCAGCTGTTCGGGCGTGCCATCGAAAACAATCCGCCCGTCCCGCATCCCGATCACCCGGTCGCAATAGCGTCTTGCGGTATCAAGCGTGTGAAGATTGACCACAACCATGCGCTCGTCCTCTTCGTGGATACGGCGCAGAGCTTCCATTACGGTCTTGGCATTCATCGGATCAAGCGAGGCGATAGGTTCATCTGCCAGAATGATTTTGGGATCCTGCATCAGGGCCCGCGCGATGGCGACACGCTGTTGCTGACCACCAGACAGCGCTTCGGCGCGTTTGGGCGCGTGATCGGCGATACCAAGCCGCTCAAGGATGTCGATGGCCGTGTGAATGTCGTCACGTGGAAAAAAATTGAACATGGTGGTCAGCGTGGACTGCCGCCCAAGCGTGCCATGCAATACATTTGACACCACATCCATGCGCGGTACCAGATTGAACTGCTGAAAGATCATTGCGCAATCAGACTGCCACTGGCGGCGCTCGCGTCCCTTCAAGGTCAGTACATCGCGCCCTTCGAACAGAATCTCACCCTCAGTTGCGTCCGTCAGCCGATTGATCATGCGCAACAGCGTTGATTTTCCCGCTCCAGACCGGCCAATCACACCGATCATCGCCGGACGCTCCACACTAAAACAGGCGTTATCGACAGCGGCGTTCAAGCCGAAACGTTTGGTCAGATTGCTTACAGTCAGCATTTTTGCCCCCAAGTTTCCTGTGGGGACATGGCGGGAATTCTATTGCAGCTTGATGACAGATTCTCGAACTATTTGTAAAATCACATGGCTGTGGACTTGCAATGGAGCAGGATGAAAGCACGTCTCGTTCGACACAAAATCTTTCTACCTCAGCTCATTGGCCGCATTATGGATGTTTTCATGCTCTCTGCGATATGCATAAATGGCCGGTTTTCCTGCTGCGCAGCGGCACCAAAATTTGCGCTTCAGCAGCTTTCATATTCTGCACGCATACGCAGCGAAATTTTGACACCTCTCCTATGGGCTCTCAACCGTCGTTCTCTGCGCTTCGTTTGAATGCCGGGTCTGGGGATTTCTGCCGTTCGCTGCGTATCAAACGTGCAGGTGCTGGCCCTTGAATAACCAGGACCGCTGTTGCTTAGCGGTTTGACGCGACGAGGTCCCGTATTGGCGAAAGCACATATTGCCATGTTGCAGAGATGTTGCAGAAAACAAAAGCCACCCCTAGGGGCGGCTTGTTATTCTCTTGTTATCTAAGAGAGAAATTGGCTCCGGCGGTAGGGATCGAACCTACGACCAATTGATTAACAGT
>JGI24025J20009_10002609_pt1 | contig 12805 bp, 10 predicted proteins | sample Cruoilmetagenom3_FD_20009 | JGI IMG/M metagenome (IMG submission 20009)
CGGCACATCAAATTTTCTGAATTATGCGCTTCTGTGCCATCATCGCTGCGCCTGTCGGGCTGTGTGTTAGGAAACAAAGCGATAACCGGTATGCCCAGCTCAATCGCTTCTTTTGCACGGGCAACAATACCATCAACCGACCAGCGAGATACGCCGGGCAAAGAGGCAATCGGCTCTTCGACACCACTGCCCTCTGTAACAAACAGCGGCCAGATCAGATCAGCAGGCGTCAGCACATTTTCACGGTGGAGATTGCGGCTCCAGCCGGTTGCGCGGGTACGCCGTAGGCGAGTGTTGGGATAGCTTCGTGTCATTGCGCCTGTGTGTTGCCGCAATTTGGCGCGCGGTGCAATCAGCTGATCTTGCGGGCGGTTTCGATCTTCTCAATCTCGCGCACCGGAACATCGGTTTCTTTGCGCGTTGGAACCATATCCTCCAACGCCTTGCCAGGCTCAACAGATTTGATCCGGTTCAAGGCCGACCGGAACTCGATCAACTCGCGTCCCTGCAATTGGGCGCGCGTTACAAAGCTGACCGATGCCGGATTAATCGCGCGCGATCCGCGATACATTTCATAATGAAGATGGGGTCCGGTAGACAGGCCGGTTGAACCAACATAGCCGATCACTTGGCCACGCCGTACATTTTGGCCGCGGCGCACAGCCATCCGGCTCATATGGCAATAGCGTGTCGACAGATTGTTGCCATGGCTCAGTTTGACCGCATTTCCGCAACCGCCAGCACGGCCGGCGCTTGTAACCCGTCCATCGGTTACAGCCACAATCGGAGTTCCGTGCCGAGCACGAAAATCCATGCCCGAATGCATTCTGCGATAGCCCAAAATGGGGTGGCGCCGCATGCCAAAACGCGAGCTAATCCGGCCCGGAACCGGCGCGATCAAGCCATTGCGCTGCTCACCCACACCCGAAGCCTCGTAAAAACGCCCTTGTTTGCCCCATCGCATCAGTTGGGTCCGTGGCTCGCCGCCGCGCTCAATGCCTGCATATAGCAATTGGCCTGCCTGACGCTCGCCCGTGGCAGCGCGGCGATAAGACACGATCATGTCAAATTCGTCAGTCGCCGCAATTTGGCGGTTCATATCAATCTGATTATCGATTGCCTTGATATAGGCCTGCACCGCGCTGGCCGGAGCACCCGCCGCGCGCGCCGAACGATAAAGGCTTTGTCCCATAGTGCCGCGAATGCGCAGCGGCGTTTCATCAACGCGGATGGTGTTGCGGCGCAGAGACAAATTGCCTGAATCGCCACGCTCGACTTCCAGTTCCAAATCGAACTTGGCGCGAATTTTTAGAGCATCTAGCGGCCTTGGGGCCCCAGCCTCCAACCGCCGACCCAGTACAACATCAACCCGCGTACCCGGCTCAACCTCGTCCAGCGGAACAGCGCCCGCAACCAGTTCTGCCACTCTTTCGGCATCGGAAGATCCCACACCGGCACGGCGCAACATGGACGAAAACCCATCGCCCTTGGCCAAGGTTGCAACCAGTTCAATCTGCGGCCTCTCTGGCGCGGATTCCAACGGTATCACTTGTACGCCAGCGCTCATCTGGCGACCACTGTCACCGCCCAGCGCCAGCGGCATAATCATATGGCTGCGAAACTCATCGCGCACACCNGCATCGGTGGCCATCGCTGGCTTTGCTTCCAGCGCGGAGAAATTGGGCCAAAAGGCTAGGGCGACAGCGCCCAAGGCCAGCATGGTNCCCANCCCGCGAAACCACCGGCCGCTACCGATATTCTCGGCCAAGCTAGGNGTGATGTCCAAAGTGATAAGCTGCTCAGATGTGTTGTCGCGCCATTGGATATACCGGTCTTTCCAGCTTTCGGCGCGCTGCAAAACCATCGTACCTTCACCAGGGCTCGACTGACCCGCACCCGCTTGGCTGGACGCGTTGGCAGGTGCGGCCACTTCGCCGTTACCGCCTTTCCCATCATTGCCGGGCATGTCGCGTGCCTGTTCCAAACGATCCCTCCGTCAGCAAGCACATCGTCTGTGCTGCCTGCTTCGCCCTCTAATGGCGGATTTCCTGCGGTCTTCAAAGTAAAGACAGCGTTAATCTGCGGCAAAATGCATGCAAAAAGCGATCAATTGCCAAAAATTGGTGCCTATAATCGCATCAGTGGGCATTGCCCCTGAATGTAACCGCTGTCACAATCGCTTGCGTGAACGACAGCACCATCAAGGCGGTTCTCGGCCCTACCAACACCGGCAAGACCCATTTGGCGATTGAGCGCATGTGCGCGCATTCCTCTGGCATGATTGGGTTCCCGCTGCGCCTGCTGGCACGCGAGGTGTATGATCGGGTGCGCGCGATTAAGGGCGACAAGGCCGTGGCCCTGATCACCGGAGAGGAGCGGATTGAGCCGCCAGAAGCGCGTTATTTCTGTTGCACGGTGGAGGCAATGGATCGGTTGGGGGCCGGAAAAAACGGACCCCACGCCTTTGTTGCGCTGGATGAAGCCCAATTGGCCGCCGATCCCGAACGCGGCCACATCTTTACCGATCGCTTGTTGAATGCGCGCGGCCGGGAAGAGACCATGCTGCTGGGCTCGGCCACGCTTGAACCAATGGTGCGGGCATTGATCCCCGGTGTTGAATTGGTCGAACGCCCCCGTTTTTCCACTCTGTCGCATGCCGGCAGCTGCAAATTGTCGCGCCTGCCCCCACGCAGCGCGGTTGTCGCGTTCAGTTCCGAGCAGGTTTACGCCATGGCAGAGATGTTGCGGCGATTTAGGGGCGGTGCCGCCGTGGTTATGGGCGCGCTCTCACCTGAAACGCGCAACAAGCAGGTCGAACTGTTTCAAAATGGCGAGGTCGACTACATCGTAGCGACCGATGCCATCGGCATGGGTCTCAACCTTGATTTGCACCATGTCGCTTTTGCTGCGCTGGGCAAATTCGATGGGCGTCGCAAAAGGCGGTTGCTCCCTGCCGAAATGGCGCAGATCGCAGGCAGGGCTGGCAGGCACCAACGCGACGGCACCTTTGGCCTTTTGGGCGGAGGCCGGGGCAATCACAGCGCGCCTCCCGAATTTTCCGAGGAAGAAATTTACGCGGTCGAAGAACATCGCTTTGCCCCCATTACCAAGCTGTTTTGGCGCGATGCAGAGCCGCGTTTTGATACGCTGGGCACATTGTTGAGTGACCTTGAAAGACCACCACAAGAACCACAGCTTTCCGGCGCGCCCGAGGCGATAGACCTGGCTGTGTTACGCAAATTGGCAGATGAACCTCTGGCGCAAAGCGTAAGGGGTTATGGCCAAGTGCGGCGTTTTTGGGAGGCGTGTTCACTGCCCGATTTCCGCCAATCTGGGGCGGACACCCATGCGCGGTTTGTCGCGCGCTTGTGGCAAGACTTGCGCGAAGGCTATATCGGGGCAGACTTTGTCGCCGCCCGCATTGCCGAACTTGACCGTGTGCAAGGCGATATCGACACGCTACAGGGCCGCATCGCCGCGATCCGGTCGTGGGCCTATATCTGCCAGCGACCCGATTGGGTGTTGGCGCGCGACGAGATGGCGGCCCGGGCGCGGGCTGTCGAAGCGAGACTGTCAGACGCGCTACACGGCCGCCTGACCCAGAGATTTGTAGACCGAAGGACGGCAATTTTGATGAAGAGCCTAGGGCAAGACGGCATGGGTCTTCCGGTAACGCTGGAACAAGATGACCGAGTGACGGTTGAAGGCGAAGTTATTGGTCGCCTCGACGGGTTCCGCTTTGCGGTGGATCCCGATGCCACCGTTGCTGATCGCAAGATGTTGTTGGCCGCTAGCGAAAAGGCTTTGCCGGGCCTGTTGGTGCAGCGCGCGCGCTGGTTGCTGTCCGAAGGGTTGGATCAGCTCGATCTGGAAGCCGGTGCAATTGTCTGGAACGGTCAACAATTGGCTCAAGTCGAAATGCCTGCTGACTTTGCCAACCCACGCCTAAAGCTCAGCCGCGACATCACCAAATTACCCGATGCCGAATGCAAGAAGCTGGAAGATGGCCTTGGCGCATGGCTCACCCAAATGCTGGTGCCGCTTGAACCTATGCGCAAGCTGGCGGCCGCAACCCATGATGCCGATGCCGGTTCGCAGGCGCGCGCATTGCTCCACACATTGATCGCAGGCCATGGCATTGTCAGCCGCGAACAAGCCGGCCTTGAGAATTTGCCCAAGGAAATGAGACCGTTCCTGCGGCGACTTGGCGTCACCTTTGGAGCTTTGGACATTTTCGCGCCCGCCCTGCTGAAACCCGCGCCGCGCCAATTGTTGCAGGCGCTGGGGATTGATAAACGACCGCTCAACGAAGCGATGCTGCCGGTCTTGGCCGAAGTAAAGCAGTTGCCGGCAGGCTATCGTCCAAGCGGAAAGCAGGTGATCCGGGTCGATCTGGCCGAGAAGATATTGCGCGCCGCATTTGATGCGCGCGCCAAGTCCGCCGGAAGATTGTTCCGGCTAGACCCAGCACTGGCGATCTCGATCGGACTGGAAGAAGAAAATTTCCAACGGTTGTTGGGCGGCGCTGGGTTCAAGCTGCAGCGCGCCCGCGCCCTGGTCGATGATGCGCAGGGACCGCCTGCACCCGATGTGTGGAACTGGCGTCCGCGTAGAACCGGAGGGCAAACGGAAGCTCGGCCAGGCCGTAATCGCAAACCAAGAAATGCGAAGGGCAGGTCCGGCAGTCCAGCCAAACCTAAGCACGACAACTCGAGACGCGACAAAAAGGCCGATTTTGGCCCCGCCAAAGCGAGCGGTGCATTTGATGCGCTAGCGGATTTGCTCAACTGATGAGAAACCGCGCATGAGAATAGACCGGTTGCTGGTCTATCTACGCTTTGCGCGCACCCGCAGCAAAGCCTGCGCCATGATTGATGCAGGACATATGCGGGTCAATGGTGATCGTATCACCCGACATAGCGAGGCGGTGAAACCCGGTGATGTCTTGACCTTTCCGGTCGGAGACGAGGTCAGGCTTGTTGAAGTTTGCACTCTACCGCAGCGCCGCGGCCCGCCAGGAATCGCGCGCTCTCATTATCATGAGCTTGACCGCGATGGGGAAACCGCACTAGCAGCCAATAAAGACACGTGAATTACGAGGAACTGAATTACATGACCTATGTCGTCACTGACGCCTGCATCAAATGCAAATATACCGATTGCGTAGAAGTTTGTCCGGTGGACTGCTTCTATGAAGGCGAAACGATGTTGGTTATCAACCCCAGCGAATGCATCGATTGCGGCGTATGTGAACCTGAATGTCCTGCCGAAGCGATTCTGCCCGATACTGAAGACGGGCTGGAGAAACTGCTTGAGTTGAACACGAAGTATTCTGCAGAATGGCCGAACATCACCAGCCGGAAAGAACCACCCGCCGATGCGGATGATTTCAAGGGCGTTGAAGGTAAGTTCGAAAAATTCTTCACCGAAGCGCCCGGCGAAGGGGATTGATGTAAGTCGGGCAGCAGCAGCCCGGTCCACATAGAAAATCCTGCTCACAACTCCTCGTTTCCGTAGCGGCAACGAGGTATTACGCACGCGTAATGCAGATGACTCGCAATATTCTTGCGATTATGGTATATAATAGGACAACCGCGCCGGCTTGGTCCCGGCGACGGATGTGTAATTGTGAAAGGTACGGACCAGCAACAGCAAATTCGGGAATGAATTGGGTGCCTGTGCAAACAGGTGCCGGAAACAATTTTACCCTGAACCGCTGGCATAGTTGGGCCGTGCCCAAAGAAAGGAATTCCCATGGCTAGCAAGGCTCCTGCCTTCATTGTTGGCGATTATGTTGTTTATCCAAAGCACGGTGTCGGCCGCGTGATCGAACTTCAGAATGAAGAGATCGCCGGCATGCAGCTGGAACTGTATGTGCTGCGTTTTGAAAAAGAGCGTATGACACTGCGCGTCCCGACCAATAAGGTCGAGGCAATCGGCATGCGCAAATTGTCGTCCGACAAGACGCTGAAAGAAGCGATTGAAACGCTGAAGGGCAAGCCCAAGGTAAAACGCACCATGTGGTCGCGCCGGGCCCAGGAATATGAAGCGAAAATCAACTCCGGTGAGATCGTTCTTATCGCAGAAGTGACCCGCGACCTGTTCCGTCCTGATGATCAGCCTGAACAAAGCTATTCAGAACGTCAGATCTTTGAAGCAGCTTCCAGCCGTTTGGCGCGCGAGCTTGCTGCGATGGAAGAAACCGACGAGCCGACAGCATTGGAGAAGATCCTCGACGTCCTGCGTGAGCACGCTCCGCAATATTACGACAATGATGAGGAAGACAGCTGATCGACCAGCCGTCCAATTCAATCGACAAAGGGCCGCCCATTGGGTGGCCCTTTTTTGTTGGCCGCTTGAACATCCAACTTCACTGTATTATATCAGTAACACGCAATATAGGTGGAGGAAGTATGATTCACAAATTTTTCAAGCGCACAGCCCCCATTGCCATCATCGCCATGAGCACGGCGCTGGCTGGCTGTGGTGAAATGAATGTCAACATCAACGGCGATGAGGGTGTACCTCTTGCCGAGCTAGACATGTCGGGCGATGCGCCCACCAATCTTGTTTTGGCGGGACCGGACAATGTCGTTCTAAACAGCGGTGACACGCTATCCATCGATGTCTCTGGCGACGACGAAGCGGTGGAATTGCTCCGTTTCACCAATGACGGCGGCACGCTGGGCATCATGCGCGAGGACGGAAATTGGCGGAATTCGGGAACAGCAATTGTTACCGTGACCATGCCTGCGCCAGAATCGATTACCATTGCCGGATCGGGCTCAGTCGAGGCAGAGACCATGGCGCAAGACGCTGACTTGACGATAGCAGGTTCGGGTTCGGCCAAGGTAACCAACATGGAAGCCACCAAGCTTGAAGCCACAATCGCAGGTTCGGGTTCGCTTTCAGCGGCTGGCACTGCGCAAGAGCTTGAACTGAGCGTGCTTGGCTCGGGCTCGGGCGATATGCAGGGTCTGTCTGTAGACAGTGCAGATGTGACAATTGCTGGTGCCGGCGATGCCAGCTTTGCTTCAGACGGTGAGGTAAAGGCCAGCATTTTGGGCTCAGGAACCGTCACAGTGACCGGCAGTGCCACCTGCGAGGTAGACTCCATGGGTTCTGGCAAATTGAAATGTGACGCAGGCACCAAGAACGCTGCTGATGCAGAAATGACCGAAGAAGCCTGATTGCCTGCCTGATTGTCTCCCCAGCTGTCTGAATCCTGCGCTCAACTGAGCGATCTCAGCTTGCAATCCCCACAAGAGCGCGCAAAGTATCCCCTATGCGCGCTCTTTCTATATTTGCCCTCATTGCATCAGCCCTGATTCTACCCGGCTGCATCGCCAGAACGGCGGTTGATGTGGTCACCGCCCCCGTCAAGATCGTCAGTAAAGGTGTTGATCTGGCCACCACCAGTCAATCCGAAGCCGATGAAAAGCGCGGGCGCGAATTGCGCAAACGCGAAGAAGAATTGGGCAAGCTTGAGCGCGACTATGATAAGCAAATGGATGAATGCCGCGAAGGCGATGACAATGCCTGTTTCAAATCGCGCGAAATCTATGCCGAGATTCAAATCTTGTTGAGAGATAACCCAGGACTGGGTCAAACGCCCGAAAGCTGAGCCTTTGACTCGCTGTCAGGCTGCCGCGCGACGGAGCCTGTCATTGATCGCCCTGCCAATTCCGTTTTCGGGTATTGGCGCGACCGCAATTCGTGCTTTCTCAGACGCGGCTCCCCGGTGCATACAAGCGTATAGTTGCGCCGCCGCCTGATCCAGATCGCCCGTCTGTGACAGAGTGCAGTCACCCGCGATAGCGCCAAAGCCGATCAAAAATTCGTCCGGCAACACATCAATGGCATTGAGCCGCATAGGCTTGCCAGGCGCATAGTGACTGGCCAGCTGACCAGGAGCCTCTATTCGCGAACCGGCTATAGGGCTGGCGCCGTGTGCTGTGAGCTGCACCTCCGCCAGCGCTGCCATATCAATCGGGCCGGGCCGCAATTGCTCGATACTGCCATCATTGCGCACCGCCACAATGGTCGATTCCACGCCTTGCTCACTGCTCCCGCCATCCAGCACACAATCGATCCGTCCATCCAGAGAAGCGAGCACATGGGCCGCACTGGTTGGGCTGATGAAACCGCTGCGATTGGCTGACGGGGCTGCCAATGGAAAGTCCACCGCATCAAGCAATTGCTGCATGACCGGATGCGCCGGCGCGCGCAGGGCAATCGTGGGAAGTCCGGCGCTGACCGCATCAGCCACTGGGGCATCTGCCTTTCTGGGCAGAACCAGCGTGAGCGGGCCGGGCCAAAAGGCACTGGCCAATTCGTGCGCGGCATCGTTGAAATCAGCAAACCGGCTTGCGTGATCCACATCGTGCACATGCAGGATCAGTGGATTGAAGTCCGGGCGGCCCTTGGCGGCAAAGATTCGTGCAACCGCATCATCGCTGTCAGCCCGTGCTGCAAGCCCATAGACCGTCTCGGTCGGAACTGCGACAAGGCCCCCGCGCTCCAGAATCTCAGCCGCTTTCGCGATTGATCGGGCATTTGCCGTTACCAATTCCGTAGCGTTCTTGCTGGTCATGCTCGCCCGCTATAGGTGGGAGCGTGCAAAGCCAAGTCTTTTGCCGTGAAAAAGGATCGAAACCACGTGACTCCGTATACACCGCCAACCCAAGACCAATTGCTCGCCATCCGCGTAAATGCAGGCATTGAAGAACTATCGCAAAGCGAGAGATTTGCCGCTGCTGAGGCCGATTTGGTCGAAGCAATCGTAGCCGGTGTTGGCGAATTTGCAGCGGGCGAGTTCGCCCCGCTCAATCGCATTGGTGACCTTGAGGGGGCCAAGTTGGAAAACGGCGCCGTGCGTCTGCCCGATGGATTTAAGTCAGCCTATGATGCCTATGTTGAGCAAGGATGGAACGCCATCTCCAGCCCGGAAGAATCGGGCGGGCAAGGTCTGCCCTTCACCCTATCGTGCAATGTGCTGGAGAACCTTGGCTCGGCCAATATGGCATTCAACCTGCTGCCCATGCTGTCGGTTGGCGCAATCGAGGCATTGGAGCACCACGGCAGTGATGCGCAAAGGGCGCTTTATTTGCCGCAATTGGTCAGTGGGGCCTGGTCGGGAACAATGAACCTGACCGAACCACAAGCAGGCAGCGATGTCGGGGCTTTGCGTTCAACCGCCACCCCTATCGACGACGGCGAGCACGCCGGCAAATATCTCATTCAAGGTCAAAAAATCTTCATTACTTGGGGTGAGCATGATCTGGCGCAGAACATCATCCATTTGGTGTTAGCCCGCTTGCCCGATGCCCCCGAGGGAAGTCGCGGCATTTCGCTTTTCATCGTGCCCAAATATCACGTCAATGCGGATGGATCGCTGGGTGCGAAGAATGATCTTCGCTGCGTCAGCTTGGAACACAAACTGGGGATCAATGCCTCACCAACCTGCGTGATGAGCTATGGCGACAATGGCGAGTGCATCGGCGAATTGGTCGGAGCAGAGAATCGCGGATTGATGGCTATGTTCACGATGATGAACAATGCGCGCATCAATGTCGGCAACCAAGGCGCCCAAATCGCAGAACGCGCCACCCAACAGGCCATCGCCTATGCCAGCGATCGTGTGCAATCAGCCCGCGCTGGATCGCCGGACAAAAATGCGGTTGCGATCATCGAACATCCCGATGTGCGGCGCATGATAATGCGGATGAAATCGCTCACCGAAGGCGTCCGCGCACTGCTCTATTATTGTGCAGGTCAGGTTGATCGAGGCACTTTGGGTGATGAAGCACCAAGAATGCGCGCCGAAGTATTGGTCCCGCTGGTCAAAGCTTGGGGCACTGATGTTGGCGTGGAAGTGTCGGGCATCGGCATCCAAATCCACGGCGGTATGGGCTTTATCGAGGAAACCGGTGCAGCCCAGCATTGGCGCGATGCTCGGATTGCTCCGATCTACGAGGGCACAAATGGCATTCAGGCAGCCGATCTAGTGACCAGAAAGCTAGGCATGGACGGCGGCAATGCAGTGTTTGAACTGTTGGCCGACATTGCGCGCGACGCACAGGACGAGCCTGCTCTGCTGGCTTTGGCACAAGAATGCGAAACCATCGCCAAGTGGATGCGCGACGATGCAAGTTTAGACGACAAGCTGGCGGGCAGCGTGCCGTTTTGCACCATGTTCTCTGTTGCTGTGGCCGGTTGGCAATTGCTCAAGCAAGCGCAAGCTGTGGGGCAAGGCCAGGCACCCGCCCTGGCCCAAAGCAAGCCCGTAACAGCCCGCTTCTTCCTGGACTGCATCGTGCCAGAGGCGATCGGGCAAAAGGCTGCGGCCATGGCTGGCGCTGAATTGTTGTACTCCCTTCCCGCAGAGGCACTGGCCGGATAGAAGGTTTCCGTGAGCAACACCGACGCATATTTGCAGCGCATTGCCGATGCGCTTGAGCGCCTATCTCCTCCACCCGCCCCGCCGGTCGATTGGAAGACCAAGCCCGGTTATGTGTGGGATGGTTCGACCGTTCGCGAACTGGATGAACTGACCGCACCGGATATTGCTCAATTGCGAGGAATTGAGCGGCAGAAAATGCAGGTGTTGGAAAACACAGCACGCTTGGCTTGGGGAAATGCTTCGCATGATATGCTGCTGTGGGGATCACGCGGGATGGGCAAATCTTCCCTAGTTCGCGCCAGCGTTATGGCGGTTCAGAACGAAGCACCCATGGCCTTAGGGTTAGTTCAAGTTGCCGCCGATGCTTTGGATACTTTGCCAAACCTGTTTGGAGAGCTTGCTTTAGTTAAGCGTCAATTCCTTGTTTTTATTGATGATCTTGGCTTTTCTGAGGATGATACTGTGGGACCGCGCCGGCTGCGCAGTTGGTTGGAAGGTGGGATTGAAGCTCGGCCCGCCAATGCACGGTTGGCGGTTACTTCGAACCGGCGCGCAATTCTGGCACGCCAACTGTCCGAGCAAGAGACATCGGGCGGCGACGGGGCGCTCAACTCGCGTGATGCGGTCGATGACAAGCTCGCTCTGGCTGATCGATTTGGCCTCGCCATTGGGTTTCACCCCTGCAGCAAAGAGGCCTATCTCGAGATCGTGCAGGCTTATGCAGAGCCTCTGGATTTGCAGTTTACCGATGAAGGCGCGCTGGAATGGGCGATGCAGCGCGGCACCCGATCAGGCCGATCAGCGTGGCAGTTTGTTGTCGATTTGGCAGGCCGTGCGGGCAAAGGTTTAGAAATATAACAGCCTGGGCAAAGCTCCACTGCAGACTTCGCTTTTCGAATTAGGTCTCTCTGCCCGTCAAACAGTTCAATTTGACGCAGGTTGCGTCCTAGCGAAATCATCCTTGCCAAATGTTGCACGCGGGTCGCCTGTCAATGCGCCACGCGGCCGCAGGGAATCGCTCTTGGTGGGCTCGATTGCAGCGGCGGGTTCTGCGTCAGGCGCAATCACACGCCAGATAATTCCTGCTGTGTCATCAGACACCAGCAAGGATCCATCCGCCGCCCATTCAACCCATGTTGGCCGCCCTTTGGTTGTCCCATCTTCGTTGAGAAAACCTGTCAGAACCGGGATTGGCTTATCCTCTGGATTACCGAGATTATCGAACGGAACATAGACCACATCATAGCCTGATGGCGGCTTGCGGTTCCATGATCCGTGCTGAGCAATAAAGGCGCCATTGGCAAACTTGCCGCCCATCTTGTTGCCCTCGGCAGAGAATACCAGACCCAGGGCAGCAACATGTGGACCCAAAGCATATTCAGGCTTACGAGCATAATCGATCAGATATGCTGGAACAGGCGCCTCTACCCGGCGGTCAAAATTGTCACGCCAATAGACCCATGGCCAACCATATTGCGCCCCGATTGGGACATTCGTCAGATAATCAGGGACCAGATCCGATCCTAGCATGTCGCGCTCGTTCACGGTCGTCCAAAGCTCGCCATTCCACGGGCTCCAGTCCAACCCATTGGGGTTGCGCAAACCTGTCGCATAGGGACGCTGGCGCTTCGTTTCGAGATTATACTCCCAAATCATGGCGCGACCCTTTTCGACCTCCATTCCTTGTTCGCCAATATTGGAAACCGAGCCAACCGCGATGTAGATGAGATTGCCCTCTGGGTTCATCTCAATATTGCGCATCCAATGTCCCCCGCCCGCAGGCAGATCCATCAGTTTGGTTGGTTCGCCGGTGACCGCATCCGCGCCCAATTCATAAGGGAACGCCAACAGTGCATCGTGATTGGCGACATATAAGGTGCCGTCGCGCCATGCCATGCCCGAGGGTGAAGCGAGGTCTTCCAGAATGATTCTGCGGGTTTCCGCCACACCATCTCCGTCTGTGTCTCGTAGCAAAACGATTTGGTCGGGCGAATCTCCCAGTGCTCCAGCGCGCTTCAGCAAGATACCGGCGATAAAGGCCGTAATTCCACCACCATCTCCTTCAGCCTTGGGCGAACGGGTCAAAGTGGCCAAAATATCGCCATTGGGCAATGCATACAGAACTCGGGGATGCTCCAACCCTTCGGCAAACCTACTTACTGTCAGCCCTTCAGCCGCCACCGGAAGTTCACCGCCTTTCCAGCCGACCGGTTTGGCGATCTGTACCGTGGGAATAGTTTCGGCATTAGGGTCTTCCAATGTTGGATCAAGCCCGGAAACTTCTGACACTGCCAAATCAGCCGTATCTCCGCGGGTCAGCACGAACAGTGCCAAAGCGATAGTGACAATAATGGCCACCAGGCCGATCAGAAACTTGCGTGTTTTGCTCATAGGGATGGAATA
>JGI24025J20009_10002611_pt1 | contig 12793 bp, 9 predicted proteins | sample Cruoilmetagenom3_FD_20009 | JGI IMG/M metagenome (IMG submission 20009)
TTAAATTACCAATAAATGGTACTAAGATTGCTTTACTTGGTTTAAGTTACAAAGAGGATATTGCAGATTTAAGAGAGAGTCCTTGTTTAGAGATTAAGGATATATTAGAAAAGATGGGTGCAGATTTAATAGTCTATGATCCATATGTTCCTGATATGTCTAATGTAGATAGTTTAGAGAAGGCTTTAGATGAGTGTGATGCAGTTGTAGTAGCTACAGCACATAAGAAGTTTGGAGATTTAACAAAGGAAATTAGCAAGAGAAAGAATATTAAGGTAGTAGTAGATGGTATGAATAAACTGGATGGGGAGAAGATTAGGAGCAAGAAGATAATTTATAAGGGGATTGGGAGATAATGAAGATATTAACAGGGATACTTAATGTAATAAAAATTATTTTTCTCTATCTTTTTACTGGTCTTATTGGACTCTTTATCCCAAAGAATAAGAAGATAGTAATTATAACAGCGAGTAAAGGGAAATTTTATAACGGGAATGCACAGGCCTTATTTGAGTATATTATGGAGGAGGATAACACGTTAGAAGTCTATTTCTTCTTAAGTAAAAAGGACTTATATCAAAATTTGTCTATGAAGAAAACCAATATTGTTTACCAGTACTCTGTTAAAGGTATATTATTATTTCTTAGAGCTAGGACTGTTTGTATTACCCATGGACAGGCAGATTTGTTAGGCTTCCCTATTTCCCCTTGGCAGAATTGGATTTTTCTTGGTCATGGGATAGGCACCAAAGCTTTGGGATTTCTGAAGGATAAGATCCCATTTTTAGAGAGAGTTCAGATTATGTTGAATAAGTTGTATACATATATTATTACTTCAGATTTTGATAGATACATGTTCTGTGCTATGAATCATATGAAGCCCTCAAAGATAGTTATAACTGGTTATCCAAGAACAGATACACTTCTTAAAGCTAAGAAAGAAACCTCTGGAAAAGAAAAGACCATTTTATATGTTCCGACATATAGGACAGATGGGATAACCAGACTTTTCCCTTTTGACGAGTTTAGAATAGAAGATTTTTTGGAATTCCTTGATAGGAAGGAAATAAATATAGATATTCGCTTCCATCCCAATAATTATAAAGGGTCGCGTGATGCTATAAAGGAAATTTTAGCCTCTTCTCTCAAAATTAAGGATAAAAGTCTAGATGTTGTGGAAGATGTTCAGGATTTACTTCTGGATGCCGATATTCTAGTTACCGATTTCTCTTCGATAAGTAGAGATTTTCTTCTTTTAGATAGACCTATGATTTTTATTATGAACGGAATAGAAGATTTGGGGAATTTGGCATTTCCTATTCGAAAGGAATATGCTTTTTGTGGCTATAAGGTAAGGACATACCAACAATTTATTCAAGCTGTAGAGGAGATATTATCTGGAAGAGATCAATTTAAACAAGTTAGGGGATTTGTAAGGGATTTATCATATAATGATTTGGATGGAGAATCCTCAAAAAGGGTCGCTAAATTAATAAAATCTTTAGCCAGAATTAAAGATGAAGAAGGATAGAAAAATTTGGAAGATAGTTACAACTCTGATTGTCGTTTTCTCTTTGGCTTACTATCTAAATAAAAATTCTGAGATATTTCAGGATATTAATAATCTGTCTATAAAGGACATATTGTTAGTATCTTTTTTGAATATATTGATGATTGCTTCATATGCCATTCTTAATAAAAAGATGATGGATAAAATAGATAAAAATGTCTCTTATTCTGATAGTTTTCTAATGCAATATGCAAATAATTTCTTGAACAAAATTTTACCAAAAGGAGGAACTGTATTCCGTGGGCTTTATTTGAAAAAGAGATACAGATTCCCCTATTCAAAGTTCCTGGCTACAGTTGGGGGCCTGTATATTGTTACCTTTGTAAGTTACTCAATGATAGGTTTAATCTCCCTGTTATATATTTACTTAGATACAGGTATATACAATCTACTGATTACATTTGCATTCCTTGGATTATTAGCTGGAACCCTTTTTATTATTTTGTTTAATCCAAAATTGAATAGAGAGAGAGGAAAGCTTTTTAAAGCAATCTCCGAGGTATTAGATGGTTGGAAAGCGATAAAAAGATATCCGCTTGATATATTTATATTTACGCTTATTAATTTATTAGTTTTGCTATTCAATACTTTAAAGATATTTTTTCTTTACAATTCCCTCGGATTAGAGATAGATTTCATTAGAGGCTTATATCTCTCATCGATATCAGTTATAACCATGTTTATTAATATTACTCCGGATGGAATTGGGGTTAATGAGGCTATTTATGCTTTTTCTTCTGACGTTATTAATATCTCTCCGGAAGGTTTAGTTTTTGGATCCATGATATCTAGGATTATTACAGTCCTAAGTTCATTTTTATTAGGTGGTATTAGTTATATAATTTTATTAAGAAGGGTGGAAAAAGAATAAAAGAGAATCTTTCTTTTTATTGTTCATAGAGGTCTGAATACTTATTTGCAATTGATTGCCAAGAATACTGTTTCGCCATTTCACGGCCCCCATTAACAATTTTTTCTCTCAGTTCTGAGTCGTCTATTATTTTTTCTACAAAATTTGCAATTCCCTCCGGATCTTTTTCTTCTACAAGTAAGCCTGTCTTCAGATGTTTTACCGTATCAGTAATTCCTCCCGAACGAGTGGCTATAACGGGAATGCCAGCAGCCATTGCCTCAACAAATACTAGCCCGAACCCTTCTTTATATCCAGATTTGGTTGTTATTGAGGGACCTATAAAAACGGAACTTCCTTCTAATTCATTTGGTAATTTGGCATGGGGAATAAACCCGGTAAAATCTATCAGATTTGTAATCTGAAGTTTTTTAGATAGTTCTTTTAAAGATTTCTCTTCTGGTCCACTACCGATAATTTTACATTTTATTCTTCGGTTTCTATCCTGAAGAATGGAGATAGCTTCTAGTAAGTATTTAGTGCCTTTCATTTCACTTAATCTGCCTATGAATACGGCAGTGAAATTATTTTTAGAAAAGTTGGTTTTTACAGAGGAGAATTCTTTGTATGGAATTCCCATACTAATTATCTTCAATTTTGATTGATCTGAAGCGCTGATAAATCTTGATGCAACCTTCGCCATTTCACTACTTACAACAGTATAAGAATTTGCTCTAGAGATGCAATATTTGAATAAATAATTGAGTACCTTTGAGCTCTCAAAGCCTAAAATATCTCCCCCATGGGAAGTAATGATAAGTTTGTATTTAAAGATATTTTTAAAAAGAGAAGTGAATGGGGCAAAAGGTACTAGCCAGTGATTATGTACTATCTTGAATCTAAATTTTATGTTTAAAATGACAAAGCTGATTATTCCAGATAAGGTAAAAAATGGGACCAAAAGGTAATTAAATTTATTTTTTTGCAGAGCATTTAATATAGATATTCCTGTACTGAGATTTTCATATTTGCTAATAAAGTAGGGGAATCTATGGACTACTATCCCATCCATTCTTTCAAGATACTTAGATCCCTTTGAGTGGGGTGTTAAAACATGAGGTTCATATTTCTGAGAAAGCTCCTTTGTTAATTCGTAGATAAAATTAGGGACGCTATCGTCTTTCCATCGCGGGAAAGTTGTCGCCAAAACTAGGACTTTTTTCTTCATCTTGACTAAGAGTATAAAGTGAATTGAGATTTATATCAATTACTTTTATAATGAAAACTAGTGTTAAGGTACTTTATATTTTATAGGTGATTATAATGCAACCATCAATTGTTATCCTTGCAGCAGGTAGTGGTAAGAGAATGGAAACGAATATCCCCAAGCAATTTCTTGAAATAAGGGGGCGTACAGTTCTCGACTATACTGTTTCCAACTGTGCAGAGGTAGCAAAGGATATTGTGATTGTAACAAGTGAAGATTATCTTGAAGAACTAAAAGAAAGATATTCTGATTACACAGTGATTCTTGGGGGAGAAACTAGATTCGATTCTGTTCTGAATGGATTAAATGCTACGAAAAATGAAATAGTTATAGTTCATGATGCTGTTAGGCCCTTTGTTGATAAAAGAATCTTAGAAGAATTGGCTGAAAATGCTAAAAAATATCCTGGTGTAGGTGCAGTAGTTCCACTTGTTGACACAATACTTAAATCAGATGAAAAGGGCTTTCTTAAAGAGACACCTAACAGATATGATTTTGTAGATAGTCAAACTCCTCAAGCGTTTCAGAAGGAGTTTTTGATAAAGGCTTTAAAAAAGAAGGAGGCACATAATACAGAACTACTTGAATTAGTACGATTGGCTGGGGGAAAAGTCAAATTGATTGAAGGTTCTTCTTGGTATTTTAAAATTACTCATAAACCTGATATTTATGCTGCAGAAGGATTTCTTGAAGAAGCTGAGGGAAAGGTAGCTGTTGTTACTGGAGGGACTAGTGGAATAGGATTAAAAGTTGTTGAGAGATTGAGAGATGCAGGCCAGAAAGTTTATGCTTTAGGTTTTAAGAGTGATAAAGCGGATATTAAATTAGATGTAAGAAATAGTAAAGAGGTGGAGAAAGTTTTCAGAGAGATATATAAGAAGGAGGGAAGAATAGATGTCTTAGTTAATAATGCGGGAATAGCAGAGAATGCCAAACTTATAGATACAACTGATGAAATGTGGCATAAGATTCTTGAGACCAATTTATTTGGAGCATTTTATTGTTTAAGAGAAGCACTTAAATATATGAAATCAGGAGGAGTAATTGTTAATGTGGCATCAAGTGGAATAAGTGGAGGAAGGGCTGGAGAAGGAGCTTATGGATCTTCTAAGATTTCCCTTGAACATCTATCTAAGGTTGCTGCACTCGAGAATAAAGAAAAGGGGATTTCAGTCTTTACTGTTTGTCCAACTAGGACAAATACTCCCTTGAGAGAAAGGTTGCATCCGGAGGAAGATCAATCCAAATTACCATCAGCAGATGAGCCGGCGAAAGTAATAGCCCTTTGTTGCACTAATGATTTGTCTTTGCTTACAGGACAGACATTCTGGTTAAGAAGAAAAAGTATATAAGATATCCAATAGTTTTAGTAATGAAGAAAACGGAATTCTTTATAGTAGGAAATGTAAAAAGTGGAACAACAACTATGCATAATCTTCTCACTCTCCATCCAGAGATATTTTTACCTGGAAAAAAAGAGCTTACTTTCTTTTGTAAAGATATTCAGAAATCTAGTGATAAATTCCACGGTTATAAAAAACATTATACAATACGCGATTTGGATGACTATGAAGCATTTTATAAAAATGCAAAAAGAAATCAAATCAGGGGAGAAGTGACTCCGCACTATACCTATTCAAAGGTCGCTGCAGGGGAAATATATAGATATAATAAAAATGCTAAAATAATTATCTTTCTGAGGGAGCCAGTTTCATTTTTAAGATCTCTACATCAGGATTTTGTATCTTGTCTGAATGAATCAGAGAAGGACTTTTTGAAAGCGATTAACTTAGAAGAAAGTAGAAGAAGAGGAAAGGAGATTCCTAAGACTGTTAGCTACCCAGAAGCCTTATTATATTCTGACTGGGTTAAATATAAAGAGCAGATTGAAAGGTATGAAGAATTATTTGGGAAAGATAATATAAAAGTATTCTTTTTAAAAGAGATAAAGGAAGATGAGAAAATAGTTTATAGGAAAATTTTAGAGTTTATAGGGGTCAAGAATAAGATATTTTTCCCGAATAAAGAGGTTTCCCACAATAGCTCAAGATCTCTTCGATTTAAAAAAGCATACCAAATTCTTAAAAATTCCCGATTTATAAGCATTTTAACGAGATTCATATATAAAAGAAATTATGGGAAGGGAAAGAGTTTATTTAATTCAATTTTAAGAAGTATTTTTTGGGAGACATCAGGAAAAATGAAAATTAGTGAGGAAGATATTAAGATATTAAAAAGCAAATATTATAATGATGTACTAGAATTAGAAAACTATTTAAGGGAAAACAAATTTATTAAGTTTTCCCTTACAGAATATTGGGAATATTAATATTATGAAACATTTAATTCTAAAGCTATTAATACGAAAGCAATTAGAGATTTTTGGATGAAAAGAAATAATAAGGAGAAGATAATGGGAAGACTAAACTCTTTTTAAACTAAGTTTTTTTAAAAGGACAAAGAAAGGTTCACTGTCTCAGGAGGATATTGTTATTCTGAAACGAAAAAATCAAGCACAAGTTGATTCCTTAAATAGATATTTAAATGAAGAGGGTCTTATCAGATATAATTTATTGAAAATATGGGGCTATGATAACTAAATGTCTAAAGGGGAAAAATAGTAGAAAATATATCCTGACTATTTTAAGCTTTGTTGTCTTANNTCTTCTTTGCTTCCTAGTTTTCTTTGGTGTAAGAAATGNCTTTTATATGTATTTATTCTTTCTTGGCTTTTTGTTGGGATATTATATTTTAAGGGGAACNAAATTCTTTAGTCTATGGATAATCATTGTGACCTCTATCTTTTGGAGTTCTGCATCTCTTATCCTATTATCTGGTATTTTAGCAATATTTGCTATTCCAATTAGAGAGTGGATTATATATATTCCTTCCCTTTTATTAATATTCTTTCTTATAAAGTATCCAATAGATATAAAAGGTTTAGAAATAAAACCAAAGAGGGACGGATGGATAATGATGTTTTTTACTGTTGTATCTCTCTTATCCCATGTTTTTTCCGTAAGAGGTTTTATAGCTCCAATATTACATGATCCAATATCTCATGCTACATGGGCGAAGCAAATATACGATACTGGTTTGATTAATTATTTCTATTCTCCAGGCTTACATATATTAGCAGCATTAGGAAAAATGGCCGATGGAGATTTTATCTCTCGATATATTCTAATTCTCACTAATATATTCAATGCATTAATTTTTATCCCTGTATATCTTTTTATTAGAAGTTATTTCAAGGATAAAAAATTTGCATTATTGTCAGCGGCACTTGTCTTAGCCGGCAAGTTTCCTTCTGCTTTTTTTTGGACAATGGGTAAAAATGCTTTGATTCTAGGAATGGGATTCATGTTTCTTTTGTTTTCTATGTCTGAATTTAAGTTTCATAATAGGATCAAGGGTATCTTTCTGATAAATGCTCTTGTTCTTGTTTTAATATTAATCCATTATCCAGTTGCATTTATCTCTTTAATAGGCATGTTTTTTTTATTAATTGTCCAAAAAGGAAGTTGGAGAAACCTAATAAAAATTATTGGGGGTATTTTACTAGGAATAGTTTGGGGTCTTATCAAGATGAAATACAAAATTTTAGAAATGGCCAATAGGGTGACAAGACCAACGACTCCTAACTTTAACCTAGTGAAGATAATTACTTTTTTCAAAGGTATCTATAGTGAGCTTCAAAGAGTTTTCTTTGATTTCCCTTTCGGTCAATTCATACTTATCAGTGGCTTATTAGGGTTTATGATAATGATTTTAATTTCTGTAAAAAGGAAAAAGTATCTTTGGTTTACACTTACATCTATTGTCAACATATTATTTATGTTTCTCTTCAATTTCGTTAAAGATTTGACTTTTCTAAACATTATTTATAAAACACAAATATTGGTGGCCTTTGCATTTATTAATATTGGTGTTTCTTTTCTTTTCATTAAGGTAATTTTTCCATTTATTCAGCAATATTTGGATAGAATTGCAGGGTTCATAGAGCCAATAATTATATTTTTCGTCTTATTAAGTAATTATTTATTTTTTTTAAAGTATGAAGAAATTCAGAATTCTTTAAATCTCGTAAAGTCGTCCGATACAAATGCTTACGAATTTATGAATTTAGAAATAAGAGAAAACTCTCTCATCTTAAATAATGCAAAGCTTGGTGGCAGGAAGAAGACCATAGTATATGCGAGTGACAGTGGCGCTTGGATTCCTGTCTTCACAGATTTTGAAATTGCGATGCCATTTACTGATTTTGCTTCAAAAAAAACGCATGATAATTATGAAATTTATGAAAGGATAAAGAGCAGCAATTATACATGCAATGATATAGATTGGTTATTAGCTAGAAATATAAAATACTATTTCAAGGGTAGCTCAGCAGTTTTTGGTGAGCAGCTTAATATAGATGGAGATATGGAGAATTTTAGACCTATTTTTTCTGAGGATAGTTCAGAAATCTACGAGATTGTAAGTTGTTATTAAGAAGCCATTTATGAGTCCTATTGCCAAAAAGAATCCATTGTTATACGATTTACTAGAGTTACTTTATTAAGCATTTTAATTATGTATATGTTGCCAAGAATCTATTGGACTTCCAGAATAGGTCAGCGACCCTAAAGGATTTATATGTTAAAAAGAATTAATTTAAAAGAAATTTCGGTAGATAAAGTGTTCTTATGGGGAATACTTCTGATTTTTGCTTTCTTTCGGTAGTTATCTTATTTTAAGGATTAAGCCGGACATAGGGCCTGATGAGGAATATCATATAAAAGTTTCAGAATTTTATTCTGAGACTTTTGGAATTCCCAATAACTCTCCAGACAGTTATCCCTATAGAGATATCACTCGGATTCCATATTTGAGTTTTTGGATAAATGCAAGACTAATAAATCTTAATTTTATTGGTGTTCAGGATTACATAATTTTGAGGTTTTTTAATTTACTCACTTCTCTAGGTAGTTTAATCGTAATTTTTTTAATATCTAAGGAAATAATTAGAAAGAAACTTTTGAGTGTCCTTCCAGTATTCCTTTTATCGAACACCCTAATGTTTGTTTTTCTTTCGTCTGTTATTAGCTATGATAATTTGTCAAATTTTTTTATTTTCTTATCTATATATTTTTTTATTAAATATCTAAACAAAAGGAACTCGAGTTCAATTTTATATATTGCAATTTTCCAAATTCTAGCTTTATTAACAAAGTTCAGCATTTCTCCAGTAGTCCTTGCTACTGATCTTCTATTATTATCTATTCTAAAAAAAAGAGAAATTATAATAGCTGCTCGAGAAATTTTTTATAAGCATCGCTATTTAGTTATCACTACATCAGTACTATTCTTATTAGGAACTATGTTGTATGGAGGAAATCTCATTAAATATGGGGAACTGCAAGTTAAATGTGATAGCGTGTTAACACACGAACAGTGTATGCATAGTGGTTTATATGTGAGGGCAGAAAACACAAAAAGAGAAGCATTCCACACAATTGAAGAGTTCAAACATATAATGAAATCTCGCTTAACTCCAATTGAATATCTCTTTGATTGGGTTATGACAATGTTTCAAAGGATCTATGGCATAGTTGGTTCAAAGTGGCTTCTTATGAATCCTTATCTTGTAAATATATATTTAACAATCTTTGTTTTCCTGGCTCTAATTGTTTTCAAAAAGTGGAAGAGCGGAGATCTTTTAGAATCATCTCTACTAGCGATATCCTTGTTTTATATTTTTATTTTATTGATTTATCAGAACTATAGAAACTATTTTTTTACAGGATTCTTTGACCGTGCCTTGCAAGGAAGATATATCTTCCCTGTTCTTCCTCTTTTGTATATTGTGTTTACTAAGTACTTGTTAAAGCTAAGAAGCAGATTGTTAAGAGTATTTCTAATTACTATATTAATTACGCTTTTTACTTTTGGCTGTATCCCCTATTTTTTACTATTTGTCTCTAATTCATGGTTTATTTAACTAGAGTTTAATGCGATAATAAGAGGAATCTAAGAATAATATTAATTAAAGTTGAAAATGAATCGATTTAAAACTTTCTATAAGAAGATATTATCCGTTTTTCGAATTAGAAGAATTAGAAGAAGCACGTATTTTGATGAAGATTTTTATCTTGCATCCAATCCAGATGTAAAAAATGCCAAAACCGATCCGGCGAGCCATTTTTACTTTTTTGGCTGGAAAGAATACAGAAAGCCAAATATGAATTTTGATATTGAGCAATTCTTTGAGAGATTTCCTAAAGCCAAGGGAATCGACATAAACCCAATCTCATATATAATTCAAAATGGTATTGAAGAGGAAACAAGGAATCTGAGTAAAATTGGAGACCTGAAGGCATCAGATTTGTTGGAGGCCCTTTTCTCTATAAGTAAACCACTTAGAGTTCTTAAAATTGATTCAAAAGATAAAAGAATGAATATTGTATTCAATGGTTTTGATAAAGGTGGTTTCTTTGGGGGCAAAGCAACAGCATTAATCTTAGTTACAAAATTTTGTAAGAAATATGATTACAAGTTACGAATCATTTCAAATGATCCAGATAAAACTATCTTCTACCAATTTCTAGAGATATTTAATATCAGTTTTAATAAGGAGATAGAATTTTATGATACATTGTCAGGGAAGTATCTAGAGTTAGGCAAAGGGGATGTATTCCTCGGCACAATGTGGAATAATGCAGATTCCCTACTAAGGACTAGATTATTACAATGCAAGATATTTTACCTAATGCAAGAAGTAGAGACTTTTTTTTATGACCATGGTGACTACCATTTAAGATGTTACAATACATTATCTAACGATAGAATAATTCCTATTGTTAACACAAAACTACTGTATGATTATTTTGCAGGTCATGGGTATGATAATGTCAAAAAAGGGATATATTTTGAACCTGCATTTTCTCCAAAACTACTATCTCCTTCCGAGACAAGTTTTAAGAAAAAAGATAAATATAAACTATTTTTTTATGCAAGACCAGGACATCAAAGAAACCTGTTCTATTTTGGATTAAATGTTTTAAACGAGGCATTTCTAAGAGGAATTCTAGATTATAAAGAATGGGAGGTATATCTCGCGGGGGATGATACGATTCCAAATTTTGATTTTGATGTAGGTGTGCAAACCCATAATTTGGAAAGAATGGGCTGGAAGGAGTACTATAAATTTATTTCTGAAATTGATTTACTTTATAGTACTATTTATACACCGCACCCTAGCTACCCTCCTTTTGATTTTGTAAGATCTGGTGCTGTTGTATTAACAAATAAATTCGCTAATAAAAGCGATCTCTCTCAGTACAGTAAGAATATTATTAGTGCCAAATTAAAGGAAGAAGACATGCTTGAGAAGATGATTGAAGCTGAAAAATTAGTAAAAAATATCCAAGAGAGAAAACAAAACTATTTAAACTCAAATATTATTGAGACCTGGGATGAATCTTTTCGGGATGTTTTACCCTTTATGCTTGATAAAATAGAAAATTAGAAAGATGTACAGAATAGTCAAGGAAGGCAAATTTAATATAGAATTGGAGACACCTTCTTTCCCCGACAGATTTAAGAGACTTTTTTTAAAAGGGGTGAAAGTTGTTTATGTAAAAAACGAATTTGACAATTCGACTTTTAGATATAGATGCTACAATGTGGTTCAGGCTTTAGAGAACGATACAGATTACATAGTAACCTATTTTTTACCAAGCGAATTAGAGAAGGTATCTGAACACTTAGGCTCGATAGATATCATTATTTTACAACGAACACTTTGGGATGTTGATATTGAGAATTTTACTTATTTAGCAAGAGAAAATAATATTCCAATATATTTTGATGTTGATGATTTGATATACCATCCTAGATATATACCTCTTTATTTAAACAATTTGGGAATACTAGTTCAAAACAGAAATTCATACATAGATTATTTCTATTACGCTTCATCTTATTATGTAATGGCTACACAATGTGATGGTTATATAGTAACAAACCACTATCTTAAAGATATAGTAAAGGAGGATTTCAAGAAGCCAGTTGAGATAATACCAAACTTTTTGAATTCTGAACAAGAAAAGCACTCGAAATTAATTACAAAGACAAGAAAAAGGGTGGATGAGAAATTCATTATCGGGTATTTCAGTGGGTCACCCTCTCATAAGTATGATCTCGATATCGTTGTAGATTCAATTGCATTATTAATGGAAAGATACGAAGATATATATTTTAAAATAGTTGGTTTTATTGAGATACCTGCGAAATTAAAAAGATTTGGAAGTCGAATTATTCAAGTACCCTTTATCTCATATGAAGAATTACAATATGAAATTGGTGAAGTTGATTTAAATATTATTCCTTTACAACAAAATAAATTCAACAATTGCAAATCTGAACTAAAATATTTTGAGGCAGGCATAGTCAAGGTCCCATCATGTTGTTCCCCAACATATATATATAAAAAAATAATATCTAACTGTGAAAACGGGTTTTTGTGTAGAGATGGGGAGTGGTTCTCAATAATAGAAAAGGTCTATTTAGGGAAATACAATCTTAAAGAGATTACTGATAAAGCTTATGAATTTTCAAAATCTCAATATGGTGTAAAGAACCAGAAAGATTTAATAAAGAAAGTTTATTCTAAGATACTAAATAGCTAATACTTCTTCCTAATTAAATTATGAAGTTTTTCTCTAATTAATCGGTACTTAGTGAGAAATCTCCAGAACAATCCTTTTTTAAATGTTCTAAACTCATTGTTTTCTTTTATTAGTTTTTTGTTAATTTCAGAAATTTCTTCCAAGGAATTCTCTAAACTATTTTTCACATTTTCTAAATTCTTTAAATTTTTATCTAAATTCCTATGACTCTTTTGAAGCTTATGTTTATCTCTTCGTTCCTTATCGATTTTTAAATTCAGCCCTGAGATTCTTTCATATAGCAGTGGGAAAATATCTTTTATAGATTTTTTAAGTGGAGGAAGATTTTTAAACGTAATTACCCCTAATCCGTGATAATGCTCGAAGGTAATTGAATTATATTTAGTTTTCAATTCGTTCCACAACTTATATACCCCAAAATCATCGGATTTCTC
>JGI24025J20009_10002612_pt1 | contig 12788 bp, 13 predicted proteins | sample Cruoilmetagenom3_FD_20009 | JGI IMG/M metagenome (IMG submission 20009)
TCATAGCATTTCATTACGTTGAGCTGTTGTTCACGAAATGGGCGGAGCATAAATCGACATGTCCGGTTTTGGGGTTTGTGATGCTCACACCACAAAAATAATGTAACCCAGAGAGCGGAGCTGTATCAAAACTAAGGGCTGAGCAATGAGCAATGAGGACCGAGCAATGAGGGTGAAGAGGTTTGAGGATCTGGTTGCCTGGCAAAAAGCTCGGGATTTGACTAAACAGATTTATCTGCTTACAGGAAATGGCGCTTTTTCGAGAGATTTTGGTTTGCGAGGCCAAATCGAGCGAGCATCGGTTTCAGTCATGTCCAATTTGGCAGAAGGTTTCGAAAGGGGAGGTAGAACCGAGTTTCATCAATTTATTGTCATTGCAAAGGCATCCTGTGCTGAAGTGCGATCACAGCTTTATGTAGCGCTTGACGTAGGATATATCACCGAGGAGCAGTTTGAAAGCGTTATGAACCTGGCCGATGAGGTTTCCCGCATTATCGGTGGTCTCCGAACCGCCATTAAAAAACAAAGAGACCAGAAAAAATAACCCACTTCTCATTTCTCGTTGCTCAGTCCTCATTACTAAATAAAAAGGAGTATTTATGCCTAATCAAAGATCACAAAATCAGGATGCGGATAGGGAGAAATCCTTGGTTTCCATGTCCCCTTCCGGGGAAGCCTTTCCGCTTCCTCAAAAAGAAGATTACGATAGAGAGTTTGAACGTTTAAAAAAAATTGTCGATGAACAACGTCAAATGGAACGTGAGATAGTTGTTGTCATGGGCATTGGTTTTGTCGGCGCCGTAATGGCAGGAGTCGTTGCTGATACGGTTGATAAAACTACCGGGAAACCGGCAAAATTTGTCATTGGCATGCAGCGTCCTTCAGTACGATCCTACTGGAAGATACCTTACATGAATCGAGGCATCGCGCCTGTTGAGGCGGAAGATCCCGAGGTTGCGCCTTTAATCGAGCGATGTGTCCTGGAGAAAAGAACCTTATTGGCAACATTTACCTATGATGTTCTCGCACTTGCAGACGTTGTTGTGGTTGATATTCAATGCGATTATTTCAAGGAAACATTAGGAGATGTCAGGAAAGGCCATGCGGAGATCAAAGCCCTTGAGGAAGGTCTGGAGATTATTGGAGAGAAGATTCAACCGGATTGTATGGTTCTCATTGAAACAACGGTTCCTCCCGGAACAACGGAATATGTGGCTTATCCTATTATCAAAAGGGCTTTTGAAAAGCGCGGCATCAAAGATAAAGAGCCCATTCTTGCCCATTCCTTTGAGAGGGTAATGCCGGGAAGGGAGTATGTTGCATCTATCCGCGATTTCTGGCGTGTGTGCAGTGGTATCAATGATAAGGCACGGACAAAGGTTACGGAATTTCTTTCCGCTGTTCTCAATGTGGAGAAATATCCCCTTACTGTTCTTGATCGTCCTATCGAAAGTGAAACATGCAAAATTGTGGAAAACTCATATCGCGCCACTATTCTTGCTTATCTTCACGAATGGAGTTTGTTTTCCGAACGCAACGGTGTTGACCTGACCAAGGTACTCAAGGCCATTAAAGTGCGTCCCACTCATTCGAACATCATATTTCCCGGTCCCGGAATCGGGGGATACTGCCTTCCCAAGGATGGAGGATTGGGAGTTTGGGCCTATAATACCTTGATGGGCTTTGAAGATGATATTTTTCAGATTACCCCTCTGGCAATTGATATCAATGATACACGGGCGCTTCATGTGGCAGAACTGGTTCGTGATGCATTGAGAAATATGGGTAAGGTTGTTGCCGCGTCAAAGATAACCATTCTCGGCGCTTCGTACAGGGAAGATGTGGGGGACACGCGTTACAGCGGTTCGGAGATAATCGTTCGCAAATTAACGGAAATGAGTGGTGAAATAAGAGTCCACGATCCATGTATAAAACGCTGGTGGGAATTTGAAAAACAGGATTCATACCCTGCGCCGGGTCATTCCTGGGCCAGGTTTTTTCGAAACCAGGAGAATTTAACGGAATTGCGCGTTCATGAAAATATACCTGATGCTCTTCAGGGTGCCGATGCAGTAGTTTTAGCCGTGCGGCATCAAGAGTACCTGGAGCTGACGCCTGATGAAATTTATGAGATGGCGGGAAGACCTGTGGCCGTTATCGATTGTTTCGGCATCCTGGACGATACCAAAATCCAACGCTTCTTCGAACTGGACTGTGAGGTAAAAGGCCTGGGCAGAGGGCATGTAAAGAGAATTAAGGACAGGGTTAAAAACAAGCAATGAGCAACGAGCAATGAAAGGGATGAGAGGATTAAAGTTAATTTTGAATTTTGAATTCTAATTTTTGAATTAAACCTGTAGCCCTGGCTAAAAGGAGCTATTATGACCGAAAAACAACCCAATCAGCAGCCGTATCCGCAGAACTACCCGCCCTACGAAGATGAAATCAATCTTATCGATTATCTCCGGGTTTTATGGAAGTGGAAATGGCTGATCATAGGAGGCACCCTTATCTGCGCCATAGTCGCGGCTGTCATAAGTCTTCAGATGCCGAGAATCTATGAGATCTCCACGGTCATTGAGCCGGGCATCGCCGGTGTTAGGGATGACGGGAGCTTTGTTTACCTTGACTCTGTGGCAAATGTAAACGGAAAGATAAACGAAGGCGTCTACAATAGAAAAATAGAAGAAACATTGCATCTGGATCCACTCAAGACCGAGGTTAAATTCAAATCCGCGATTGTCAAAAAAGCCAATGCGATAAAGGTTACCTCCCAGTGGAAAAAGGGGGACACAAGCTTGGGTGTGAAGGTTATCCGGCAATTGATCCGCTTTCTTTCCAATGATTACACAAAAATTATCGAGCAGAAAGAAGGCAGTTATAGCAATCAGATTATTATGAAGCAAAACGAAATAAACAATATGGAGACACGTAAAAACCTCCAACTGGCGAACCTGAAAAACATCGGGCAAATAACAGAAGAATTACTACGGGCGATAAAGGAAGTTAAAGAGAATGTGGAAAAGATAGTTCGTCAAAGGGAGCTTCTTCTTGAAAATAAAAAAGCCGGGAACAACACAACTCTGTTGCTGTATTCCACGACTGTTCAGCAGAATGTGGGCTATTTTAATCAATTGAGCAACGAGTTGTGTGACTTGAATGCCAGGGAGGGAGAGATAAAGGCAAAAATCGAGGAATATCCTGAGGATATGGCCGATATCAAGGCCCAGATAAACACACTGAATCTGGAAAAGGGATTGATCAGCAACATAAAGACCATCCAGGAGCCGGAGGTCTCGCTGCACCCAGTCAAGCCCAAAAAGATGCTGATCGTTTTACTTTCAGTGGTTGTCGGATTGTTTTTTATGATCTTCCTCTCCTTTTTTATTGAGTATATAAAGAATGCTTCAAAAGAGTAAAATAGAGACAGTACCCCCCCCTTTTTTTTCATCCAGAAAAGTCTTGATTGCGTCTGTAAAGATAGCTATAGTCAATGGAAATTTTGAGACCTCTGTGAGGTGGTTAAATGGCTGATAAAAAAGAACTGTATGAAGTGCTTTTCGAAGAACTAAACCATAAGATGGACATTGTCCTGGAAAGTTTCAGAGAGGTGTACCGTAAATTCGAAGAAGACAGAGCAGAGGAAAAACGAATGTACGAGGAGCTGGCTCACAAATTTCAAATGGTGATAAACGATTTAAAAAAACAAGATCAGAACTGAGAGAAACAAGGAAAGAACTTGGTCAAAAGATTGATAAAATTGGTGGGATTGTTGAAGACCATGGAATAAGGATAAACACACTGGAAAGGATGGCAAATGTTGATTGATGATTCCATCATGTCCTTCCCAGCCCGGGCAAGCCGGAAGGGCTGAGCAACGAGCAATGAGGGGGATGAGAGGATTAAAGCTAATTTTGAATTCTAAATTTTGGATTAAACCTGCAGCCCTGGCTAAAAGGAGCTATTATTACCGAAAAAGAATCCAACCAGCAGCCGTATCCGCAGAATTATCCCTATCATGAAGATGAAATAAACCTTCTTCATCGAGTACATAAAAAATGCCGCCGACTCCGCCAAACCAAAAAGCCCAAATGAATCAGAAAAGTAAATTCGCAGATATCTTTAAAAATTATCCTGATATTCAGGCTGTGTACATGTTCGGCTCATCCNCTTCAGGGAAAGAACATANCGAAAGCGACATAGATTTGGCAATAGTCCCTCGAAGTGAGAAAGTACGTGAGAAAAAATTATCCATCCTCAGCGANCTGGCTCGGGACGGCCTGGATAATGTGGATATTGTCTTCCTCGATACCGATGATATCGTTACGAAATACGAAGCNGTTCGTCAAAACAGGATCATCTATNTTACTGAAGACTTTGATCGAGGAACAATGTATTCAAAAACGGTGAGGCAATATCTGGATTTTGAACCATACTTGAAAGTGCAGCGCCGTGCTCAAAAAAGGAGAATTTTAAATGGTAAGGCCTGAGGTCATTCGAAAACGGCTTAATAAGCTGGATGAGTACCTGCAGATTTTGAGAGGACTGCAAAANTATAGCTATGAAGAATTCATTCGAAATGCCGAACATTACGGAAGCGCNGAGCGCTTCCTTCACCTGTCTATCGAGGNGCTGACCGATATGGGCAATCATGTAATCGCAGAGCTCGAACTCGGAATAGTTAATTCCTACAGTGATGTTCCCGCTATATTGGCGGAAACCAACCATATTGATGATGATTTAAAGAACAAGTGGATCAGGATGATTGGCTTTCGCAATATCCTGATCCATGACTATCTGGAAATAGATCGTAAAATCGTATATGATGTTTTACAGAATTACCTGGCTGATATGGAAGCAGTAAAACGAACATTTGCGACGTTCCTTTAACATAAGGACATTGTCAGACAAATTTAAAAACCTTCAAAATTGAGTGGGTGAAATGAACTTCAAAAAAACCATCCTCTGTATCGGAGCCGGCTATGTCGGCGGGCCTACTATGGCCATGATCGCTTACAAGTGCCCGCAATATAAAGTGACTGTAGTTGACATCAATCCCGAACGTATTGCCCTGTGGAACTCGGATGATCTCCCCATTTATGAACCTGGTCTTGACGAGATTGTGAAAACTGTTCGTGGCAGAAACCTCTTTTTCAATACGGATATCGAAAAGGGAATAAAAGAGTCTGAAATCATCTTCGTCAGCGTGAATACGCCGACCAAGACATACGGGACCGGCGCGGGAATGGCCGCCGATTTACAATACTGGGAAAAAACGGCGCGACAGATACGCGAATCTGCGGAATCACACAAGATAGTTGTGGAAAAGAGCACCCTTCCGGTGAAAACCGCTCTGGCTATGGAGAGAATTCTTACGTCGATGAATAATGGTATTCGTTTCGATGTCCTTTCAAATCCGGAGTTCCTCGCGGAAGGTTCAGCCGTCAAAGATCTGGAAGATCCTGATCGAATACTGATTGGCTCCCGGGAAACACCGGACGGTTTAAAGGCGAGGGATGAACTGGTCGAGATTTATGCCAACTGGGTTTCAGGGGAACGGATTATAACCTCAAATATCTGGAGCAGCGAGCTCTCCAAGCTCGTATCAAATGCCTTTCTGGCGCAGAGAATTTCATCAATTAATTCTATCTCCGCCCTTTGTGAAAAGACGGATGCCAACATAACTGAGGTTTCCCGGGCTGTCGGCATGGATAGTCGTGTTGGCAACAAGTTCCTGAATGCCGGCATAGGCTTTGGCGGGTCATGCTTCAAGAAGGATATCCTAAATCTGGTCTATATTTGCCGCTTCCAGGGTCTTGATGAGGTGGCGGATTACTGGGAAGGTGTCGTCAAAATCAACGATTATCAAAAAGAGCGCTTTATACTCAATATGTTAGGCGCCATGTTCAACACACTGGCAGGCAAAAAGATCTGTCTTTTTGGCTTCGCGTTCAAGGCAAATACGGGCGACACGAGAGAAAGCCCTGCCATATTGATTGCCGGAAGATTGGTAGAAGAAAAAGCTGATTTGATTATAACCGATCCACAGGCCTTAAAAAACGCGATGATAGCCTTGAGCGATATAAATGGGCAAATAAACTATGTTGAAGATCCTTATGATGCAGCCGCCGGCTGTGATGCCATTGCCGTGATGACCGAGTGGGACATGTACGCAGGTCTTGACTTTGAAAAGATATACAAGTCAATGACCAAGCCCGCCTTTATCTTTGACGGCAGAAATATTCTTGACCATGAGAAACTGTTCGAAATCGGCTTCAATGTCTATCCAACAGGCAAACCCGCGCTTACACACTTTTAATGAATTAGCCACAGACCCACACAGACGGACATAGACTTTTGTCCAGCGAACGTTGCTGGACAAAAATAGTCATCATTTCGCGAAAAAACCCAATATTGTTTCATCAGCGTGTTTCTGCGTGAGTCTGTGTCAAAAATGAAGAAATATGGATGTTAATGAACTTACATATCAGATAAATGGCGCAATATTTGAAATTAGTAAATCGTTGGGTGCTGGATTTCTCGAAAAAGTTTATGAGAATGCCTTAGTTATGGAACTGCGTTCAAGGGAAATTAAAGCGGTGAGTCAATTCCCGATTTCTGTGAAGTATAAGGGCAAAAATATCGGAGAGTATTTTGCCGACATCGTTGTTGAGGATACGGTGATAATTGAACTAAAGGCAGTTGATAAATTACAAAAAATTCATGAAGCACAGATATTAAGCTACTTAAAAGCCACAGGAATAAAGGTGGGTTTGCTTGTAAATTTTACATATCCAAAAGCAGAGATAAAGCGTTTTGTAATGTAATTTATGTCAGTCTGTGTGTGTCTGTGGCTAAAAAAAGGATTTTATGGAAACTCAAAATTTCAATACGCGTCGCATATTGGTCACCGGCGGCGCCGGATTTCTCGGGTCCCATCTCTGTGATCGTCTGGTTGCGGAAGGTCATGATGTTTTATGCCTGGACAATTTTTTTACCGGCGGGAAACAGAACGTAGCCCATCTTTTAGGTAAAGCCAATTTTGAATTGATACGCCATGATCTCGTACAGCCTATTCTTCTTGAAGTAGATGAGATATATAACCTGGCTTGTCCCGCTTCGCCTGTTCACTATCAATACAACCCGGTGAAAACTGTCAAAACCAGTGTCATGGGCGCCATTCATATGCTCGGTCTGGCCAAAAGGGTGAAAGCCAGAATACTGCAGGCCTCCACAAGCGAAATTTACGGTGATCCCTCTGTTCATCCCCAGAAAGAAGATTACTGGGGTAATGTCAATACCATTGGAATCAGATCCTGTTATGATGAGGGTAAACGCTGCGCCGAGACTCTTTTTTTTGATTATCACCGGCAAAACAGGGTCAATATCAGGGTGGTCCGGATTTTCAATACCTATGGGCCGAGGATGCACCCGAATGATGGGAGAGTCGTCAGCAACTTTATCGTCCATGCCTTGAAAAATCAGAATATAACGGTTTTCGGTGACGGAACGCAAACCCGTTCATTCTGCTATGTAGATGATTTGATAGATGGTATGATCCGGATGATGAATGGTTCGGATGAATTCATCGGCCCTGTAAACCTGGGGAATCCCGATGAATTCACTATTCTCGAACTGGCTGAAAAAATCCTGGAGATAACGGGGTCACGGTCAAAAATTGTGTTTGCGCCTCTTCCTCAGGATGATCCACGGCAGCGGCAGCCGGATATCAGCCTTGCTTTTGAAAAACTCAGTTGGAAACCGGCCATAGATCTGGATGAAGGTCTTGAAAAAACGATCGGGTATTTCAAAGACATTTTATAATTTCTCATAATTGCTCCCTCTCCCTTGAAGGGAGAGGGCCAGGGGTGAAGGTGAAAGTAGCGCTATCCCAGGTAGTTACACTCCTCCCCTTTTTTTAATCCCCTCCCGCCAGGGGAGGGGAATCTGACTTTCAAGTAACTTGTCATTCCCGACTTGATCGGGAATCCAGTATTTTGTTCATTTCCCTCTGGATTCTCGCTTTCGCGGGAATGATCCCGACAAGTCAGAGTTACTTCCAATTATAATGCCGACGTGTCGGCATAGTGGCGCTTTTTACGAAGTCGTCAAAGTTGAAGATCAATCACACAACAAGAATTCAGTTTAATCTACAACCCGTTTACATAATGAAAAGGAGAAGAAAATGAAAATGTTAAAAAAGTGTTTTATCTTATTGCTGGCTGTTACATTTATGGCAGGTATGTCTAATTTTGCTTTCGCAACAGATAACCAAAAAATCAACATTAATACAGCAACTGTTAAGGAACTGGTAAAGCTCAAACGAATAGGGACGAAGTATGCGGAAAGGATTATTAAATATCGGGAAGAGAATGGTCCGTTTAAAATACCTGAAGATATAATGAAGGTGAAAGGTATTGGTCCGAAGACATTTGAAGTAAACAAAGATATAATCACCGTCCAATAAAGCATGGAAAAGGTAACGGGTTGTAGATTTTTATCTATAAATAGTGACAGCCACTATTTGTTTTAATTTTCGTGATGATATGATTCAAAATTCAAAATTCAAAATTCAGAATTTCGATACGCGTCGCATATTAGTTACTGGAGCCGCCGGATTTATCGGCTTTCACCTGTCCAGACGACTCCTGGAAATGGGAGATATTGTCGTTGGCATCGATAATCTGAATGATTATTATGACGTGAATCTTAAGAAAGCACGCCTCGCTATCCTGCAGAATTACGACAACTTTTCCTTCATCGAAATAGATATAGCAAACCGGGAAGATATGGAATATCTTTTCCGGCAAAAAATAAATAATGAATCCGATTCATTCAATAAACCGGGACAACCATACGACATCGTCGTACATTTGGCCGCCCAGGCCGGAGTTCGTTATTCTCTGGAGAATCCCCACGCTTATATTAACAGTAACATTGTTGGCTTTATGAATATTCTGGAGGGGTGCAGGCACAGCGAAATTAAACATCTGGTATTTGCCTCATCGAGTTCTGTCTATGGCGCGAATATTATGATGCCCTTTTCCGTGCATCATAATGTGGACCATCCCGTTAGTCTTTACGCCGCAACCAAAAAAGCAAATGAACTCATGGCGCATACCTATGCGAGTTTGTATAATATTCCATGTACGGGTTTACGATTTTTTACCGTGTACGGTCCATGGGGAAGGCCGGATATGGCCTTATTTTTATTTACGAAGGCTATACTGGAGGGCAAGTCCATAGATGTATACAATAATGGCAAAATGAAAAGAGACTTCACATATATAGATGATATTATAGAAGGCGTTGTCAGAGTTATGGACAAGATCCCACAGCCGGATTCTCGCTGGAACGGGGATAACCCGGACCCCTGCACAAGCTTTGCGCCTTATAAAATTTATAATATAGGCAACAATAACCCGGTAGAATTGATGCGATTCATTGATGTCCTTGAAAAATGTCTTGGCAAAAAGACCGAAAAGAATTTTCTTCCAATGCAGCCCGGTGATGTTCCGGCAACCTGTGCCGATGTTGATGATCTTATGAAGAATGTTGGTTTTAGCCCATCAACTCCAATTGAAAAAGGAGTTAAAAAGTTTTTGGATTGGTACCTTGACTACTATGACAGCTCATCGCCCGTTTCCACCAAACAAAACCAAAGGCCGGTTTTATGAAAGTTCCATTACTTGATTTAAAAGCACAATTACAGACGATAAAAAAGGATGTAAAGAATGCCGTCGATGAAGTCATTGACTCAACCCAGTATATTATGGGTCCCAAAGTTGCGGAACTGGAAGAACAAATTGCGGAATATGCAGGTGCTGAATACGCCACAGGAGTTTCTTCCGGAACGGATGCCCTGCTGATTTCGCTCATGGCTCTGGATATTGGTCCCGGCGATATTGTCATTACAACACCTTTTTCATTTTTTTCCACGGCCGGCGTTATCGCGAGACTCGGCGCGACCCCCGCGTTTGTAGACATAGATCCCGATACATATAATCTCAGCCCAGCGGCCTTACGGAAATGGTTTGGATCGGAGACAGAAAAACAAAACAGGGTAAAGGCAATTATTCCCGTCCATCTCTACGGCCAGTGTGCGGATATGGACCCGATTCTTGAAATTGCCGGCAGATTCGGCATCCCTGTGGTTGAAGACGCGGCACAAGCCATCGGCGCAAGATATCCCTCAAAGACCGGAACAAAAAAAGCGGGTGCTATGGGAACGATGGGCTGCTTTTCATTCTTTCCCAGCAAGAATCTCGGAGCTATGGGTGATGGTGGCATGGTTGTTACAAACGATGCGCGCATCGATGAAAAATTGAAGAAATTCAGGAATCACGGCGCCAAACCCAAGTATTATCATGCACTAATCGGAGGCAATTTCCGGCTCGATCCAATCCAAGCCGCAATCCTTCTGGTAAAGCTGCCTCACCTCGATAAATGGCACTCCATGAGGCAGGAAAACGCTGCCTGCTACGATGAAAAACTGGGCATCAAAGGTGTAAAGACCCCCGTTGTTGCTTACAAAAGAGAATATCATATCTACAACCAGTACGTCATTTCAGTCATGGAACAGAGAGACGAGCTGAAAAATTTCCTTACAGAAAATAACATAGGCACCGAAATATACTATCCCGTGCCCTTCCACAAGCAAGAGTGTTTTAAATACCTGGGCTATCAACCAGGCGATTTTCCAGACAGCGAATATGCCGCAACGCACACCATCGCCCTGCCGATATACCCGGAACTAACCACAGAGATGCAGGATTACGTCGTTGAAAAACTGGTGAGAGGGAAGAGTGCGTAATATGTATTGTAATCATCAACTAAAAGGACCTGTCGAAATGACAAATAACAATAGTTATGTCAAGGTCTCCTTTCGTGATAATCTTTTTAACCAAACATTCGCATATACCCCATATTCCACTTCATCCCCGGCGACCCGATGGCGGAATCCACCTGGCGCGGAGACGGCAGGATGCACTGGCTCAACACCACCCCGGACAGCGAAAACGCAAACCGGATAATCGACATCGCCCTCAAAACCGGCAATCTCTATCGCATCGGCATCGCCGGCCACGGATACGCCGACACCTGGGCGCACCAGAACTTCGCCGGCTACTTCGACCCCTTCAACTCCATGACCGGCCCCCTCAGCGCCGCCATACCCAATATCGGTCACGCCGAAGCAGGCCACAACCCGGACGAAGTCGCCCTCATCTGGAAAGACACAAGACTCATCGAAAAGCGAATAGACAACAGAAAACGCTTCCTCGATGCCGCCGGGCATATCCTCCGGAAATTAGCGAAATTAACCGATTCCAGAATGACAGAAAAAGAACTGAAAAAAAGAGAAACAACCCTGAAAAAAGACCTCGACACCTGCATCGGCGAGCAGGACCAGACAAACCGGTACGCGGAAGAACGAATCGACCGCTACAATAAACTCGCCACAAAACCCCAATACGGCAAAACAGAAATAACACCATACGACGAAGACAAATGGTTCGAAGAAACAGTAAACGAAAAAGTCCGCGGCCTCCGTAACAGATCAGACCTGACCCGCTGGGACCCGCTCACCGACATCTACACATGGAAAAACCGCGAAACATACAAAGACACCCACTGGTACAGATTCCAGCAGGCCGTAAAACAACACCAGGACGAAACCTGGGCAATACTCAAAGAAAAAAACCTGAAAGGCCTGGAACTTCCCGAAATGTAAATAATCCTCGGGGACATGACCCTCCGTCATTCCGGTGAAACCCGGAATCCAGAAAAAGTAACACCGGATGCCGGATCCGTCATCCCGGACTCCGGTCCGGGCCTGCCCCGTACCGGATACGGGGACCGGCATGACGAAAAGGGTGTTATCCTGTCATTCCCGCGCAGGCGGGAATCCAGGAAGAAGCGGTGTCTAAACCGTAAACTGCACCTCAGGATCGTGTCCCAAGTGTAGCTTGGGGCCTCTGTGCCCCACCATAATCTGTCATTTCGAGCAAAGCGAGAAATCTTTCAACTCAACACCCAAAACTGAAAACCCAAAACTGCTTTTAACCCATGTCCACTCCAATAAAAATCAAATGTAAAATATCCTCAATCGAAGATCATGGTGAATCGGTCTTCACTGTAAAGCTGAAACCTGCCAGACAATTGCCGCGTTTCAAGCCGGGGCCGTTTTTTACCTTTCAGGACCGGTTGAAATGATAACCACATTCAAGAACGGCCTCAAAGAGACAGGGATTAACGAGACAAAAATTTATGTTGATGAGTGAGAATAACAATCAACAAAGGTGATAACACTACAATGACAGAACAGGAATTAAGAGAAAAAATATCGAATATTGTGGCCGAGTTCCACAAGACAAGAACTACAGAACAAACATTCATTCCCGGCAAGACACCGATAAGATACGCAGGAAGAGTATTTGACCAGCCCTTACATCCCCTTTGCTGGGAGAAAAACGACTAAAACCCGGGGATTGTCAATTATCATGAAAATTGACAGTGAGTTTGTCTATAAGGCGATGAGAGAGAATAGCACAGGAAAACGGCTACAAACTTATTGAAACTTGATGAGAATCTGCAAAACTAAAGGGCGTCCCCGAAATTTCCTTGAGAATCTGCAAAACTAAAGGGCGTCCCCGAAATTTCCACTAAAGGGCGTCCCCGAAATTTCCGTTGACAGTTGGAGGCCGACGTATTACATAAACAGACAAATTCGTAATACTGGAGAAATGACATGCCTATAGTAACATCAACAATAAAGGGCCAGATTGTTA
>JGI24025J20009_10002613_pt1 | contig 12788 bp, 14 predicted proteins | sample Cruoilmetagenom3_FD_20009 | JGI IMG/M metagenome (IMG submission 20009)
TACAGCCCCATACCGCAGCCCCACAACGGATACACCGGCCGTATCCACCGCGGCCGGGTTTTCACCCACGGCCCGCAGGCGCAACCCAAACCGGGTGCGATAAAGGATCCACCAAGTGGCAGGCACACAAAGAAACGCCAGATACACCAATATGGTGTGGCCCGATATCAGCTCATAATACACTGGCCCCAACACGGGCACATCACGCAGGGTGTCGGCCAGTGGCAAAGTGATTGGTTCAAACCGGGCCGCGCCGCTCAACGATGGGGTGCGCCCACCTTCTTTGAACCAATCCTGTGCAATCAGCACGGTCAGTCCGGTCGCCAAGAAATTGATCGCAACACCCGAGATCAACTGGTTGCCGCGAAAGGTGATTGAGGCCAGGCCATGGATCGCCGAAAGAACCAAGGACGACGCAATGCCTGCCAGCAAACCCAGCCAGACCGAGCCACTGACAAAAGCCACCGCAGCAGAAAAGAAGGCCGCCATCAGCATCTTGCCCTCAAGTCCGATATCAAAAATACCTGCGCGTTCGCTGAACAGCCCCGCCAGACAGGCCAGCAATAGCGGCGTCGCCAATCGGACCGCGCTGTCAAATACCTGAAGGATGCTCAGCAGGTCCATTGCGCTACACCTCGGATGTGGCGAGTTTATCGGCCGCAAAGGCAAATGCCACCCCTTGCGGGCGGCCCTGCTGCATCGAGGTGGCGATGATGCCCAAAGCCAACCCCAGGCTGGACAGTTTTGTGCTCATGTTTTGCGTCCTTTTCCAAAGGCCAGAAACGCGCGTTCCAGTGGTATGCGCACCATATTATCCAGCGCCCCTGTGAACAGGATCACCAATGCCTGAATGACCACGATCAATTCACGCGGGATCGATGTCCAAAGCGCCAATTCGGCCCCACCCTGATAGAGAAACCCAAACAGGATGGCAGCCAGCAACACACCCAGTGGATGATTGCGCCCCATCAGCGCCACGGCGATACCAATGAAACCGGCACCTTCGGTGGCATTCAGCAACAACTGCTCGGCCTCGCCCATGACATTGTTGATCGCCATGCAGCCCGACAGGGCACCCGAGATCAGCATGGCAATCACGATGATCCTGGTGGGCGAAATACCGGCATAGCGCGAGGCACTTTCAGATTTGCCCAATGCACGGATTTCATACCCCAATCGCGTGCGCCAGATCAGCACCCAGACCAGCACACAGGCAATCAGAGCAACAAGCAGACTGATATTGGCGGGGGCTGACTTGGAGAAATTGATGCCGACAGGTGCCAGCATATCGTGCAGCGTGGGCAGATGTGCACCAGTTGGAAATTTGGCGGTGGCGGGGTCCATGGAACCTTCGGGGCGCAGCACATTGACCAGCATATAATTCAAAAATGCGGCGGCAATGATGTTGAACATGATTGTGGTGATCACGATATGGCTGCCACGTTTGGCCTGTAACCATGCCGGTATCAGCGCCCAAAGCGCGCCAAACACCGCCGCTCCAATGATGGCGGCAGGCAGCGCAATCGCCCAATGCGGCCAAGGCACCATCAGGCAAATAATGGCCACGCCCAAACCACCGATCATCGCCTGGCCTTCTGATCCAATGTTAAACATCCCCGCATGGCTGGCCACGGCAAAGGCAAGGCCGGTGAAGATGAAATTCGTCGCATAGTAAAGCGTATAGCCCCAGCCATAGGACGACCCCAACGCGCCGGTTATCATCAGCTTGACGGCGGCAATCGGGTCTTCTCCTATCCCCAGAATAACCAGAGCCGAGATGATCGTGGCCAGCAGCAATGAAATCAGCGGCACCAGCACAGCATCGGCCCAGGGGGGCAACTTATCCATCGGCCATCTCCTGCACTCCGGCCATCAACAGGCCCAATTCGGTCTCATCGGTCTGATCGGGCGCACGTTCACCCATGATTTGACCGTCAAACATCACCGCGATGCGATCCGCGAGAGACAGGACTTCCTCTAACTCGACGCTGACCAGCAATATCGCCTTGCCCGCATCGCGCAGGCGCACGATCTGGCTGTGGATGAACTCAATCGCACCGATGTCGACGCCGCGGGTGGGCTGACCAACCAACAAAAGGTCCGGATTGCGTTCAATCTCGCGCGCCAACACAATCTTCTGCTGATTCCCACCTGAGAAATTCTTGGCCGCCAGACGAGGATCAAGCGGGCGCACATCAAACCGCTGCATTTTGAGTGCCGCTTCGGCCTGAATGCCGGCATTATCCATCCACAGCCCTGTGCCATCGCGGTGATAGCCAAACACCGAGTTTTCCCAGGCCGAAAAATCCATGATCAGCCCTTCGCGCTGGCGGTCCTCGGGCACATGGGCAATGCCGTGCGCGCGGCGCGACCTGCCATCGCTATGGCGCCCCGTCAGATCAATCGATTGGCCGTTCACACGCACCTGCCCAGTGGCAGATCTATAGCCGCCCAGCACTTCCAGCAGTTCTGACTGGCCATTGCCCGCCACACCGGCCAGCCCCAGGATTTCGCCAGCGCGCACCCTCAGGTCAATCCCCTTCAAACGCTGCACGCCTTGGCTGTCTGTCACGCTCAGCCCTTGGATTTCAAGCACAGTTTCACCCGGTATGGCGGGGGTTTTATCCACCTGTAACAACACCTTACGACCCACCATCAGTTCGGCCAGATGTTCGGGGCTGGTTTGTGACGTGTTCACGGTCGCTGTCATTTCGCCTTGGCGCATAACCGAAACCGTATCGGTGATCTCCATAATTTCACGCAGTTTATGGGTGATCAGGATGATGGTTTTACCTTCATCCCGCAGCCGGTCCAGGATGCGAAACAGCTGGTCGGCTTCGGCCGGTGTCAGCACGCCCGTCGGCTCATCCAGGATCAGGATATCTGCCCGACGATAGAGAGCCTTGAGGATTTCCACCCGCTGCTGCATCCCCACGCCGATGTCCTGAATAAGCGCGTCGGGGTCCACATGCAGCTCATACTCATCGGCCAATTGCGTCAACGCACGGCGCGCTTTGGTCAGGCTGGGTTTCAGCAATCCACCGTCTTCGGCCCCAAGCACGACATTTTCCAAGACAGAGAAGTTCTCAACCAGTTTGAAATGCTGGAACACCATGCCAATGCCCGCAGCAATAGCCGCTTGGCTATCCGGGATTTTCACCGGCCTGCCGGAGATGAAAACCTCACCCCGGTCCGCCTTGTAGAACCCATAAAGAATGGACATCAAAGTGGATTTTCCGGCGCCATTTTCGCCAATAATCCCGTGGATCGTGCCGGGCATCACCCGGATTGAGATGTCTTTATTGGCCTGCACCGGGCCAAAGGCTTTGGAGATGCCCTTCAGCTCAATCGCGGGCGTCTGGTTCATTGCGCCCCGTTGCCCACAAAGCCAACAAGGCGGGTCAGTTTGCCGTGCGCGTCTGCCCCGGCAATCATACTTGCTTTTGTTGCTTTGTCGGATTCACCCCAAGCATCAAAACAACGTTTCACCATATCCGACACATGCTTCCCCCCTGTTGTCCGGGCCGCCTGAGAGGCAGCCCGGTTANTGTTTCAGAACAAAGGCTTATTCAGCCGGGCAGCTGTTGTCGGACATGTAATCATGCACAACCAACTCACCCGAAGCGATCTGAGCNGACGCCGCATCTACCGCCGCTTTCATATCATCCCCAACAAGGGCGGCGTTATGTTCGTCCATCGCATAGGCGATACCGCCATTTGACAGACCCATGATATTAAACCCTGTTTCCAGATCCGCGCCGGCGCTCATCGCCTCGTAAACGGCGTTGTCCACACGTTTGACCATTGAGGTCAGCACCATACCCGAATGCATATAGTTTTGGTTGCTATCCACGCCGATCGACAGGATTTTTTCATCAGCGGCAGTTTGCAACACGCCCACGCCCGTACCCCCGGCAGCGGCATAGATCACATCCGCCCCCTGGCTGATCTGCGCCTTGGTCAGCTCGGACCCTTTGACCGGGTCATTCCAGGCCGCTGGCGTTGTGCCGGTCATGTTCTGGATCACTGTGGCATCCGCATTGGCCGCCTTGGCGCCTTGCACATACCCACAGGCAAATTTGCGGATCAGCGGGATATCCATACCGCCAATAAAGCCCACGGTGCCGGATTCGGATGCCATCGCAGCCATCATCCCAACCAGATAGCTGCCTTCGTGCTCATTAAACACGACCGAGCGCACATTGGGCTGTTCCACCACCATATCAATGATCGCAAACTTGGTGTCCGGGTAATCCGGGGCCACTTCAGCCAGTGCATCACCAAAGGCAAAGCCGGTCATCACAATGGGGTTGTTGCCGTTCTCGGCGAACCGGCGCAGCGCTTGTTCGCGTTGTGCTTCAGATTGCAATTCAACTTCGTTGTAGCTGCCGCCGGTTTCCTCGGCCCAGCGTTGCGCGCCGGCATGTGCACTTTCGTTGAAGGATTTGTCGAACTTGCCACCAAGGTCAAAAATCAGGGCCGGGTCAGCCATCGCCGCTCCAGCGCTCAGCGCCAGAACGGCCACGCTTGTGGTAAGTGATTTGAAATAGGTCATGAAGCATCTCCCAATTGGTTAAGCGTCTGATCACCGGCATTCCCTGCCCGTGCCGCGCTTTGATTGGGATCAAGTAAGCATCCACCCAAGGCCGATGGTCAATAGGATTGTCCCGGATAGCAGGCAAAATCCGCTGCTTTTTGCCGGGCATCACGCATGATTGACCTTCACGCCAGCTGCTTTTTCAATACCAGTGCATCACTCAGACTTCCATCTGCTTTGCGGCAATATCCCGGCCGTCGGGCGATTTCCTGAAAACCCGCCTGAAGGTAAAGCCCATTCGCCGCACGGTTATCCTGCGCCACTTCCAGAAAAATATGGCATGCGCCTTGTGATTTGGCCTCCGCCTCAAAAAGGGTCAGCATGTGGCGGCCAATGCCCCGTCTGCGGGCAGTCGGATCTGTGGCAATGGTCAACAATTCGGCCTCATCCGCGCTGACCCGACCCAGTGCAAACCCACCCTGTGCAAACCCGCCAGTTGCATGAATTGCAAAAACTCCATTGCTTTGCAACAGATCAGAAAACTCAGCCTCCGACCACGCCCGCCCCTGCCCTGCAAAGGCACGGGCATGCAGTTCTGCCATCGCCTTGGGCGTCATTCCAGGATCACCGGCGGTGCATCACGCGCCGGGGCAGCATCGGCAGGTTTCAGATAAAGCGGGGCGGGCGCGGGGCCATCAACCGGGGCTGTCTGCGCAAGTCTGGCAATTGAGCCCACCAATACACCGGCGTCATTCAGCCATTCCGCGCCCTCGGGCACATCCTCAAGCGGCAAAATCTTTGGGGTAGCCTGCCCTGTCTGCACATAAGCAGTCTCTCGCGGGCCAGCGACCGCTGCGGTATTTATGGTCGAAAATCCGCGCAAGGCCTCCAAGCTTGAGACACCTATTGCCGGAATTCCAAGGCCCAGCGCCAATCCGCGCGCCAATGAAACTGAAATTCGAATGCCGGTGAAATTACCCGGTCCAATGCCAACGCCAATTCGGCCAATCGCGCTCAGGGCCACACCTTCACCGTCCAGTAACTCCTGCACAAGCGGCATCAAGCGTTCCGCCTGGCCACGTCCCATGTCCTCAACCTGCGCAATGATGCGACCCCCCCAAAGCAAAGCGACCGCGCAATGCGCGGCCGATGTATCAAAGGCCAGAACTGGTGTGTCAGACACCAACAGGACGCACCTCGGTCACTTCGGGAATATAGTGGCGCAGCAAGTTTTCGATGCCCATTTTCAACGTGATGGTCGACGACGGACACCCCGCACAAGCGCCCTGCATATGCAAGTAGACAACGCCGCGTTCAAACCCGTGGAAGGTGATATCGCCACCATCCTGCGCCACTGCCGGGCGCACGCGGGTATCAAGCAATTCTTTGATTTGATTTACAATTTCACCATCTTCACCGGAATGTTCAGCATGGCCCGAAGGTGCCGCGCTTTCTCCCAGAATCACCGGCTTACCCGATTGGAAATGCTCCATGATCGAACCCAGAATTGCCGGTTTCATGTGATCCCATTCGGCATCTTCGGCCTTTGTCACAGTCACAAAATCATGGCCAAAGAATACACCATTCACGCCGTGTACTTTGAAAATCCGATCTGCAAGCGGTGATTTCTCAGCCCCCTCGGCGGTAGGAAAATCAGCAGTTCCCGCCTCAAGCACAGTCTGACCTGGCAGAAATTTCAACGTCGCCGGATTGGGAGTAGATTCGGTCTGAATAAACATAGCTGTGCCCCTTTCGCTCTATCTTAAAGGATATGCGCCTGGTGTGGGTCCAAGTCAAGGTTTAGAATGGTTCTAAACTGGCTCAGGTTATGGCTTCCAGCCGCTCTTTACCCAGATCACCGGGCACAATAGTTACCGGAATCGGCAATGTGCCCGAATTCTTGGTCAACTGTGTCACCAGCGGCCCAGGCCCTTTACGCCCCGTGCCCGCACCCAGCACCAACACGCCAATCTCGGGATCATCAATCACCTGTGCCATGATCTCATCCACCGGCTCACCTTCCCGGATCACCAGCTCGGGGTCCACGCCCTGCCGGTCGCGCATCCATTTGGCAAATACTTCAAAATGCACCTGAATACGCTCACGCGCTTCTTCTCGCATCAGATCCCCGACACCAATCCAGTGGTTAAATTCTTCCGGCGCGATCACCGCCAAAATCTCAACACCCGCTTGCGTATGTGCCGCCCGCATTGCCGCAAACCGCATCGCATTCAGACATTCCGTACTGTCATCCAGCACGACCAGAAACTTGCGCATGGCTCTCTCTCCCTCAGCACCACATCATGCCGCCCTTTGACCTGCGGGGCAAGCCGGTGCGCCATCCCATTCACTTTTCAATAAATACTTAACTCAAACCGCAGCAACGCGCGATTCCACCTGAGTTACGCATCACCCCTCCACTGGCCTCCAAGGAGGCCGCCCTTTGCGGGTGACGAGATATCAGGCGTGCGCGCCTTGCGCACTCAATCAGATCAAACCGGCATCAGCGCCCAATAATCCAGGTCAAGTAAAACTTGCGGCAAATAACGCCCGTCCTCGCCCTTTAACTCAAACGGCGCGCCGCCCTTGGTGGCCACCAACCGCAATCGGATGGCACCAACGCCGGGGGCAGATGTTTCGGCCTTATCCAACACTTCAGACCAGGCTTTGATCGTGTCGCCTGAATAACAGGGGTTTGCATGAGTGCCACCATTCAGGCCCGCCACGATCTGAGCATTAGCCAGGCCATTAAAGCTCAGTGCGCGCGCCATGGAAATCACATGCCCACCGTAAATCAACCGCTGGCCATCCTCGCGCAAAGTGGCATCGAAATGCACTTTGGCGGTGTTTTGCCACAGGCGTGTGGCCATCATATGCTCGGCTTCTTCAACCGTCACACCATCCACATGGTCGATCACTTCGCCAATGTCATAATCGCCCCAGCGATGCGGCTCTCCGGCCAGCGTGAAATCATAATTGGTAAAATCAAGCCCATCCGGGATCACCAGATCACTGGCCTCGACAGCCGGTGCCAGTTGCGGGATCACCGTTTCTGGTGCTGCGCTTTCAACATCGCGTTTGCGCACCATTGCCCAGCGCACATATTCCAGCACCACCTCATCGCGTTGGTTAAATCCGCGGGTCCGCACCCAGACCACACCGGATTTNCCGTTGGAATTCTGCTTGACCCCGATCACCTCAGAGGTNGAGCGGATCGTATCACCCGCATAGACCGGCTTTAGCCAACGCCCTTGCGCATAGCCCAGATTGGCCAGCGCATTCAGCGAGATATCCGGCACAGTTTTGCCAAACACCACATGGAACGCGGCGATGTCATCCAGGGGGCTGCCACTCAGGCCACACCCGCGCGCAAATTCATCGGATGAATACAGCGCATGACGCGCCGGATAGAGCGCATGATACAAGGCGCGCTCTGCGCCCGATACGGTGCGCGGCACCGCGTGGTGGATCATTTCACCCACGGTGTAATCTTCAAAAAAGCGGCCCGGATTGGTCTTTGCCATGCTCAGTGCTCTCCCAGCTTGGTGTCAGATGTGTAGATGCCGTCTGCCTCTTTCACGACGGCCTGCCCACAGCGCATCACGCCGTTAGCCGCATCAAATGCATAGGTCGGGTCGCCGTGCAGCACCCAACCTTTGTTCAGCGCGTCGCTCACCTTGTGACAAAAGGCCGATGTGTCATCTTCGCTCAGAAATCGGTATAGCTTCATCTTCTGTGCCTCATCCAAACGTCGGATACCCAAGGGCATAGTGAATGCCCACAATGACGATGTATATGATTGCTGCGATGATCGCCGCCTTAATTTCTTTGGCTTTGTCCACCGGTGCGGATGGTGTCCAATCCGGCTCGGCTCGGTTGATCACGATCACTTCAATCACCGCCCAGGCCAGCAGCCCGCCAAAGAGCACAAACGACGGCACGTCGCCATTGACCAACAGATGCGCCGCGGCCCAGACCTTGACCCCAATCAGCATTGGGTGCCGCATCCGTCGCGCCAGCGCGGTTTTGGCTCCTGCGGCGGCAAACAGGTAAACCGACAGCAGCATCAACAGGTTATTGACCCCAACCATGGCCGGGCTGCGCCCCCAAAGTACCGCACCATCCGCCATACGATACCCGATCACCATCAGCGCAAGACCGACAAACAACGCCAGCGCAATCGGCCCCCGCCCCTTGTCGCCCATCGCGGCACGGCGCTCGGGTGCGATACGTTTAAACAGATGCGCGCCCACCCACAGGATCAGGCCTAAGATCAAAAGGGACATGGTGTTTACTCCTCCGCCATTTCGGCCACAGCACGGGATTTGGCCAGTATACGCTGCGCCGCAACCACATGCAGGTTTTCCACAATATTTCCGTCTACCACGGCAATCCCCTTGCCCGAGGCCATGCTCTCTTCGTAGGCGGCAATCTGGCGCTCGGCCAGGTCGATCTCGGATTGCGTGGGCGAAAACTCGGTGTTGGTCACTTCGATCTGGCTGGGGTGGATCAGTGTTTTGCCGTCAAAACCCAGATCACGGCCCTGCTCACATTCGTGCTTCAGCCCCTCGCCATCACGAAACCGGTTATAGACCCCATCAATCGCCACGATCCTGGCTGCCCGCGCAGCCATCACAATGGTTTGCAATGCCATCATCAGTGGCAGCCGGTCAGGGCGCGTGCGCGCATTCAGATCTTTGGCCAGATCGTTGGTGCCGGTCACCAGCCCCTCGACCTGTCGATGGGCGGCAATTTCACGGGCATTGAACACGCTGACGGGTGTTTCCATCATCACCCAGATCGGCATGTCAGGCCCCAGCAAATCGGCCAGGCTGTCCACATCCGTGGCCGAGTTCACTTTGGGCAGCAAAATTGCATCCGCGCCAGCATCACGCAGCGCCTGCACATCATCCAGCCCCCAAGCCGTTGTCAGCGCGTTGATCCGCACGATTTTGAACCGCTTGCCATAGCCACCCTGTTTCAATGCCGCAGCCAGGGTTTTACGCGCCTCAGGTTTGGCATCGGGCGCAACGGCATCTTCAAGATCAAAGATGATCGCATCAGCCGCCAGGGTGCGGGCCTTTTCCAGCGCACGATCCATTGAGCCCGGAATGTAGAGTACCGATCGGAAGGGCTGTGCGTTTGTGTCCATTATTATCTCCCTGGCATAATCATTGAGCGCGGTAATATTCTTGCGCAGGAATGCCATTTTTAGGCCAATTTGTTCAAGTCCTTTCTCGCCGCAGCGCAGAAACTAAGGCGAGCTTGCCTGATTGAACGCCACGTTAACTTCGTTTTGACACCCCCTAACGCAGGCTAAACACCATGCACGGCAGGGACCAGCACCAACAAAAGGTGAATGAAATGACAAAACTGAAGATGATAGGCGTCGCCGCCGTGACCACCCTGCTTTGTGCGCCTGCGTATGCCCAGGCGCCTGCCAATTGCGCGCCCCGCGACGTGGTGGTGGACCGACTGGCAAGCAAATACGGAGAATCCCGGCAATCCATAGGGCTTGGCGCCAATAACGCGGTGATTGAGGTGTTTGCCTCGGATGAAACCGGCACCTGGACGATTACAGTGACGTCGGCGCACGGCATGACCTGCCTTGTGGCTTCGGGGCAGGCGTTTGAAGATCGCGCCGATGCCTTACCTGCCGCCGGGAATGACGCCTGACAGAAATTATACGGAAAACATGTGGTGCGCATTCATGGCGCACCATTTGCCAATGCCAGAATCGAAGCGTGAGCAAAACGCACGCAAACACCGAATCCCCCTTTCGACATACCCGCCAGGATCAATGTCAGCGCCGTCAGTGTGACTGGTGCTGACCTTTTACTAAGTAGGGGCAAGTTGATCTAACTCCTTAATCCCCGGCGCTTTCGTGCTATTTCCGCACCCGACACCTATCGGCGGCCCGCTTATGCCGCGCTGCGGCGCACTTGCACGCCGTCGCGTTTGGGACTACGCACAAGGCCAATTTTCACCGGATTGGAGAACAGATCCATGGCCAGACCCAAGATTGCGCTTATCGGCGCAGGTATGATTGGGGGCACCCTTGCCCATCTCGCAGCTGTAAAAGAACTGGGCGACGTTGTCCTTTTTGACATCGCCGAAGGCATGCCCGAGGGCAAGGCGCTCGACATTGCAGAATCCGGCCCCGCCGAAGGGTTTGACGCCACCCTGCGCGGCACTCAGGACTATGCTGATATTGCCAGTGCGGATGTGTGCATTGTCACCGCCGGCGTGCCCCGCAAACCGGGCATGAGCCGTGATGACCTGTTGGGCATCAACCTGAAAGTCATGAAATCTGTAGGCGAAGGCATCAAAGCCCACGCACCAGACGCCTTTGTGATCTGCATCACCAACCCCTTGGATGCGATGGTCTGGGCGTTGCGCGAGTTTTCAGGCCTGCCCCACGAAAAGGTATGCGGCATGGCCGGTGTGCTGGACAGCGCACGGTTCCGCCATTTCCTGAGCGCAGAATTTGATGTCTCGATGCGCGATGTCACCGCCTTTGTTCTGGGGGGGCACGGCGATACGATGGTGCCGCTGGCACGTTACTCCACCGTGGGCGGCATTCCTTTGCCTGATCTGGTCGCTATGGGGTGGACCACGCAGGAAAAACTGGACGCAATCGTGCAGCGCACCCGTGATGGCGGCGCCGAAATCGTTGGCCTGCTGAAAACCGGGTCGGCCTATTACGCACCTGCCACATCGGCGATTGAAATGGCCGAAGCCTATCTGAAAGATCAAAAGCGCCTGCTGCCCTGTGCGGCCCATGTTGACGGTGCCTATGGTCTTGACGGGTTTTATGTTGGCGTGCCCACCATCATTGGGGCCGGCGGCATTGAACGTGTCATCGCCATCAAGATGAACAAGGACGAACAGGCGATGTTCGACAAATCCGTCGAGGCTGTAAAAGGCCTGGTCGACGCGTGCAAAGGCATCGATCCTTCGCTCGTGTAACACACGCCACTCTACAATTCTGTCAGGGCCGGGTTTTCCGGCCCTGATTCTTTTTTGAAAACTGATAATTGCCTACTTTTCCGGATTTTGTGATCACAGCAATTATTCGTGTGATCACAAACTACATAAATCACCTCTATTCGGGGTAAAATAACAAAAAGCCATTTATACTCCGGCAATCCTTATGAGTATAACTATCCCTGAACGTAGCAAAACGGGACAGTTCCATGAACATCCATGAATATCAGGCGAAGGCTCTGCTTCGCTCTTACGGTGCACCGGTCTCGGATGGCCGTGTCGTGCTCCGCGCTGAAGAGGCCAAAACCGCCGCTGGCGAAATGGATGGCCCGCTCTGGGTGGTCAAGGCACAGATCCACGCAGGTGGCCGCGGCAAAGGCAAATTCAAAGAACCCGGCGCCGGAGAAGCCGGTGGCGTGCGTCTGGCCAAATCGGTTGAGGAAGCCGCCGAAGAAGCCAAGCGCATGTTGGGCCGCACGCTGGTCACCAAACAGACCGGCCCTGCCGGCAAACAGGTGAACCGCATCTATATCGAAGATGGCGCTGGTATTGAACACGAGTTCTACCTCGCCCTGCTGGTGGATCGTCAATCCTCACGCGTCAGCTTTGTTTGCTCGACTGAGGGTGGCATGGACATCGAAGAAGTGGCGCATTCCACCCCCGAAAAAATCCTCAGCTTCTCGGTTGATCCCGCGACGGGCTATCAGGCCTTTCATGGCCGCCGAATTGCCTTCAACCTTGGGCTGGCCGGCAAGCAGGTCAAACAATGCGTCGCGCTGATGGGCACGCTCTATCAAATGTTCATCGAAAAAGACATGGAGATGCTTGAGATCAACCCGCTGATCGTCACGGACGCAGGTGATCTGAAATGCCTTGATGCCAAGATGGGCTTTGACTCCAACGCCATCTATCGCCACCGCGATATTATGGAGCTGCGCGACACCACCGAGGAAGACCCCAAGGAATTGGAAGCCTCCAAATACGACCTCAACTATATCGCGCTGGACGGCGAGATTGGTTGCATGGTCAACGGTGCCGGCCTTGCCATGGCGACGATGGACATCATCAAGCTTTATGGGTCTGAACCTGCCAACTTCTTGGATGTTGGCGGTGGTGCCACCAAGGAAAAGGTGACTGAGGCATTCAAGATCATCACCTCTGACCCGCAAGTCAAAGGCATTCTGGTGAACATCTTTGGCGGCATCATGCGCTGCGATGTGATCGCCGAGGGCGTTGTGGCCGCTGTAAAAGAGGTGGGCCTGAA
>JGI24025J20009_10002615_pt1 | contig 12785 bp, 23 predicted proteins | sample Cruoilmetagenom3_FD_20009 | JGI IMG/M metagenome (IMG submission 20009)
CGAAGTTTGAGGGCGAGGTATATATCCTGACCCGAGAAGAGGGAGGGCGACACAGTGCCTTCTTCACAGGGTACCGACCGCAATTCTATATCCATACGATGGATGTGACAGGGAACGTGACCTTGCCAGAAGGTGTAGAGATGGTATTACCTGGCGACCGAGTGACGATGGAAATCGAACTGATCGAGCCAGTTGCTTTGGAGAACGGTTCGAAGTTTGCTATCCGAGAAGGTGGTCTGACGGTTGGCGCTGGCGTGATCTCCAAGATTGTTGAATAGGAAAATTAGGAATTAATTATGGCTAAACAAAAGATACGTATACGTCTGAAGGCTTATGACCACCGTGTTATAGATCAATCTGCCAAGCGGATTGTTGAGACAGCTGAACGCAGCGGTGCAAAGGTGGTTGGTCCTGTACCTTTACCAACCAAAATTGAGCGGTTTACCGTTGTACGTTCACCTTTCATTGACAAAGATTCGCAAGAGCACTTCGAGATGCGCACACACAATCGGTTGATTGATGTGATCGATCCGGACTCGAAAACGATTGATATGCTGATGCGTTTGAATTTGCCTGCTGGTGTAGATATCGAAATTAAGATCTAGTTGATAATTTGGTTGCCAGCTAGCAAGTTGGTCCTCCACACGAATAATCAGGTGGATGAATACCGAACAAAGCTGGTTGGGAATCTATAAAAATTCCCTCTTGGCAAACATGTCTTGAGGTGGTAGCATCAGAAGGTTCGGCAAAAAAGCTGGACCTTCAAAGGCGGCATAAGAACCTTTCTTACCGTAGTCCAAAAAATGACAGGTCGCGGAAGAGTAGTTGACTGTGTTGCGGTCGGAGATGATGCAGCCGTGCCCAGGCTGACAGTCTCGTCATAATATCTTGTAACAGGAGAATATCAATTATGTTTAAAGGGCTGATTGGACGAAAAATTGGAATGACCCAGGTTTTCGATGATGACGGAGCTGCGCTCCCGGTAACATTGATCGAAGCTGGGCCTTGTTATGTCACCCAGGTAAAAACAATTGAAAGCGATGGTTATGCTTCAATTCAACTGGGTTTTAACGAGGTGAAACCTAAACGGTTGACACGGGGACAGCTCGGTCACCTCGAACGCAACGATTTGCCACCATTAAAAATATTACGAGAATTCAAGAGTAAAACACCCGAGGTCTCGGAAGGCGATATGCTGAAGGCTGATATTTTCGAGAAAGATGAACGGGTGGATGTTGTTGGAACCAGTAAGGGACGTGGTTTTGCTGGTGTTGTAAAGCGCTGGGGATTTGCTGGTGGTCCAAAGACGCACGGTCAATCCGATCGATTGCGTGCACCTGGTTCCCTGGGCTCCGGCACGACCCCGGGTCGTGTTTGGAAAGGGAAAAAAGGTCCCGGAAGAATGGGAAATGAGCGCGTGACATCGTCAAACGTGCGAGTTGTGTCGGTGGATCCTGAACGCAATCTGATTGCAGTTGATGGCTCCGTGCCTGGTCCAAAAGGCGGCATGGTTGTGATCAAACCTGCGAGGAAACAATAATACGCCCTGTTGGGCGATAACCAGTAATGGGAGTTGAGTAATCATGGAAGTTGATGTTATCAACATGAAGGGAAAGAAAGTCAGTACGGAAGATTTACCGGATGTGATTTTCGATGCCCCAATAAAAGTTGATCTAATGCATCAGGCATTTGTCAGGCAGATGGCCAACGGCCGTTTGGGGACGCACTCGACCAAGGGACGCAGTGAAGTCTCTGGCGGTGGTCGCAAGCCCTGGCGGCAGAAGGGAACCGGGCGAGCCCGTCAAGGGTCTATCCGAGCAGCTCAATGGGTTGGTGGTGGGAAGATCTTTACTCCTAAACCACGATCTTATGAAAAATCTATGCCAAAAAAGATGCGCAGGGCTGCATTAAGATCAGCTCTGTCTGTTAAGGCTTCTGAAGGTGAGATCATTTTGGTTGATGAGCTCAAAATCGATGAAGTGAAAACACAGTTTATGGCAAACGCAATGCAAGCTGTGGCCGGTGAAGCGAAAGTATTATTGCTGATCCCGGAAAATAGTCCAGAATATACTGATGTAAAACGGGCTTGTGCTAATCTTGCTAATGTAAAAACGCTTTTAGCCAGTTATTTAAATATCCGCGACTTGCTGAACTTTGAGAAAGTTGTCTTGCCTGTTGCAGCGCTGGATATCATCAGCAGTTATCTTGGATAGGTAGGAAGACATTATGAAAAAGTCTGCATATGAAATTATCCGCCGACCGATCATCACTGAAAAATCGAACTATATGTCTTCGTATTTGAATCAGTATGTCTTTGAAGTTGATTCGAAATCAACAAAGACAATGGTAAAAGATGCGATAGAGTCTATTTTCGATGTAAAGGTGGATCGTGTAAATGTTATGAATGTGCCCGCCAAACAGTCACGAAATCTGCGTAATCGCCGCATGCGAACCCGCAGCGGCGCATATAAAAAAGCCATCGTGACCCTTGCTGAGGGTGAGCGCATCCCGATTTTTGAAGGGGTGGAGTAATGGCTGTAAAAGTATATAAACCTAAAACACCGGGCACCCGGCATAAGACCAGTTATACTTTTGAGGAAATCACTAAAACGACACCTGAACGTTCGTTGACGATACCGAAGAAGAATAATGCTGGTAGGAATATGTATGGACGCATCACAGTACGACATCGTGGTGGTGGACATAAGCGCTTGATCCGGTTGGTTGATTTTAAACGTGACAAATTAGAGATCCCAGCAACTGTGGCAGCTATTGAGTATGACCCAAATCGCTCCGCTCGTTTAGCCCTGCTCCATTACGCAGATGGTGAGAAACGATATATTATAGCCCCCGTCGGACTGAAGGTAGGTGACAAGATCATCTCCGGACAAGAAGTAGATATCCGCGCAGGCAATAATATGGCATTGGCGAATATCCCGATTGGAACGACCATTCATAATATTGAGTTGCAGCCCGGTAAGGGTGGCCAGATGGTTCGCTCTGCGGGTGCATCAGCCCAGTTGTTGGCAAAAGAAGGCAAATATTCTCATGTGCGTTTACCTTCGGGTGAGGTTCGCCTGGTGTTGCAAACCTGCCGTGCATCTATCGGCCAGGTCGGCAATGTCGATCATGCTAACATCAAGTTAGGTAAAGCAGGCCGTAAACGCCATATGGGTTTTCGTCCCGCTGTACGCGGTGTTGCTATGAGCCCCCGAGACCATCCGCATGGTGGTGGTGAAGGTCGGTCACCTATCGGTATGCCCGGTCCAAAGAGTCCATGGGGTAAACCAACCCTGGGTAAGAAAACCCGGCATAACAAAAGAACTGAAAAATATATTCTGCGTCATCGCTCAAAAGCGAAACGGCGTTAGAAGTAAACGATGATAAGAGCGAGAAAGAGGAAGAAATTATGTCGCGATCATTGAAAAAAGGGCCATATATCGCCCCGAAACTTTTAAAGAAGATTGAAGATATGGACGCCAAAGGTGAGAAGAAAGTCATCCGCACCTGGAGTCGTGCCAGCACGATTTTTCCCCAGATGGTAGGACACACCATAGCAGTTCATGATGGAAGGCGTCATGTGCCGATCTATATCACTGAGAATATGGTCGGTCATAAACTGGGTGAGTTTGCTCCCACACGATATTATCGTGGTCATGTTATCGCCGGTAGAGCTGAAAGGCGCGAGCGAGAGGAAGGCAGATAATCAATTATGGCTACGGATATTCGAGCGAAATTAAGCAATCTTGATACGTCAGCCCAGAAGGCACGCCTGGTTGTGGACCTGGTTCGTGGTAAACCTGTTTTAGAGGTGCTGAACATTTTAAAGTTCACTCCCAATAAGGCTGCTGAACCTGTTCGTAAACTTGTTCAGTCTGCGGTGGCCAATAGTGAAGAGAATTTCGGTGTTGCACGGGAAGACCTTTATATCTATAAGATCTTTGCTGATGAGGCGCCAACACGCAAGTGGCGAGCGTTTGGCGCTCGTGGTCGCTTCAAGCCGATATTGCGGCGACGTTCTCATGTAACGGTTATCTTGCGAGAGGTTGAGTAATGCTATTTGATATAAGAAAAAAGATAGGAACCAGGAGTAATTATGGGTCGTAAAGTACATCCGACAGGATTTAGACTGGGAATTAACAAACCTTGGTTAGCCCGTTGGTATGCAGAAGGCAAAGATTATCAGGATCAATTACATCAGGATCTTGCGATCAGGAAATTAATCCATGAGGGCAATGATCGAGCTGGCGTTTCTAATATTGAAATTGAACGCTTTCCTGGCAAGGTAAAGATTTATGTTCACACCGCAAAACCAGGTATCCTGATCGGTCGTGGTGGTGAGAATGTAAAAAAATTACGTAATGATTTGGAAACGATGACGGGTGAAAAAATTGATCTCGAAGTCAATGAGATTAAATCACCGGATTTGGATGCTTATTTAGTTGCTGAAAATGTTGCAGGTCAATTAATGCGTCGGATCAGTTATCGACGGGCGATGCAGCGTGCCATTCAGAACGGTATGCGGCAAGGCGCTGAAGGCGTGAAAGTAATGGTTTCAGGTCGCTTAGGCGGTGCTGAGATGTCTCGAAGCGTCTGGCTTCGCGAAGGTCGTGTTCCATTGCAAACAATACGTGCAGATATTGATTATGCCAAGACTGAAGCGTTAACGACTTATGGGCAGATCGGTATTAAAGTTTGGATTTATAAAGGTGATATTTTGCCACAGGTGGAAGAGGAAGCAAAAGCCACAGAAGGCGTTTATGTCAGTGAGTAGTAATGGCGTCGGTGAAGGTGCCCGGCGCTTAGCGAGGTAGCAATTATGTTAATGCCAAAACGAGTGAAATATCGAAAACAAATGCGAGGTCGCATGAGAGGCAAAGCCTATCGCGGCTCAGACGTATCCTTTGGCGAATTCGGTTTACAAGCATTGGAACCCGGTTGGATCAGCGCACGACAAATAGAAGCGGCGCGTCGGGCCATTGTGCATGAAATGAAACGTCGGGGCAAGGTTTGGATTCGAATTTTCCCAGATAAGCCATACACCAAGCGTGCAGCAGAAACCCGTATGGGTAAAGGTAAAGGTCCTGTGGAGTATTGGGTCGCAGTGGTCAAACCTGGACGAATTATGTTTGAGGTTGCGGGCACGGATCAAGAAACGGCTAAAAGAGCGCTTCTTTGTGCTAAATATAAATTATCTGTGAAGACAAAGATTGTCTCACGTGATGTTGCAGGAGAGGCTTAGAAATGAAAGCAGCAGATATTCGAACAATGAGTGATGCTGAGATAGAGGAACAACTTACAGAATCACGACATGAGTTGTTGAACCTCAGATTCCAAACAATCACCGGCCAGATAACTGATACAAGCCGATTTCGTGTGATCCGCAAGGATATTGCACGGTTGGAAACCATCCTGAGAGAACGGCAACTGGTTGAAGCGGCTGAGGAGATTAAAGAATGAATAAACGACGTCGATTAGTTGGGACTGTTGTCAGCACAAAAATGCAGAAAACGGCGGTAGTTAAGGTGGAGCGCACGTTTCGTCACCCCCTTTATCACAAAGTTATTCGTGCAGCGAAAATCTATAAAGTGCATGACGAACTTGGCACCAGTGCTGGCGACCAGGTGCGCATTGTAGAAAGTAAGCCGATTTCAAAGACAAAAAACTGGGTTGTCGAAGAGATCTTGCAGGTTGAAGAGCGATCTCAAGGTGACACTGTTGAAGAATTGGGAGTTTAGACCATGATCCAGCCAGAGACCAGAATGAAGGTTACCGATAATACAGGTGCGAAGGAGCTATTAGTGATCCATATCACTGGCAACTCACGTCAGCATTATGGTCATATCGGCGATATTGTGGTTGGGACGATCAAATCTGCAACACCGCAAGCGATTGTTAAAAAAAGCGAAATTGTGAAAGCTGTAATCGTTCGAACTGCTAAAGAATGGCGTCGAAATGATGGGTCTAGCATCCGATTTGATGATAACGCTGTTATTATCCTTGACGGTGATGGGATCAACCCAAGAGGTTCACGCATCTTTGGCCCGGTCGCACGTGAATTGCGTGAGAAGGGTTTTACAAAGATCGTTTCACTGGCGCCAGAAGTTCTCTAGCCAGTTTGATAGGAGAGTAATAAAGATGAAAACAAAGATACGCAAAGGCGACAGCGTTGTTGTGGTCAGCGGAAAAGATAAAGGCACTGTGGGCGAAGTGATCCGGGTTATCACGGATGAGGGTCGTGTTGTGGTGCAAGGTGTGAACCTGTGCATTAAACACCAGGCTCAAACACAGTCCCGCGGCAAGACAATCCCGGCCGGCAAGATTGAATTTGAAGCGCCAATCGCCATTTCAAATGTGATGCTTGTGGATCCAAAAGATGGAAAACCAACTCGTGTTCGCATTGAAAGGGAAGAAGGTAAGCCTATCCGGGTTTCAGCCCGTACCGGTGAGCCCTTTGATAAATAGGCAGCCATTGGAGCAAGATAATGAATAGATTGAAAGAAACTTATAAAAAAGAGATTGCACCTGCCCTATTTGAAGAGCTTTCTCTCGAAAATGTGATGCAGGTTCCGACTATTGAAAAGATCGTTGTAAATATCGGTGTTGGTGAAGCGCTGGATAATCCCAAAGCACTTGATGAAGCTGTTCGGGATCTGACCACGATCACAGGTCAGCGACCTGTGATCACCAAGGCTAAGAAGTCGATCGCCAACTTCAAACTTCGTGAAGGGCATGCGATTGGGACCAAGGTCACCTTACGCGGTGATCGCATGTGGGCTTTTTTCGACCGGTTGGTGAATGTTGCCCTACCTCGTGTGCGCGACTTCCGTGGTATCTCCGCAGATGCGTTCGATGGTCGTGGGAACTACACATTAGGACTGCGGGAGCAATTGATCTTCCCCGAGATCAACTACGATGATGTTGAGACAGTAAGAGGGATGGAGATCACGATTGTAACAACTGCCGAGAATGATGATCAGGCTCGAGCGTTGCTGAGTAAATTTGGGATGCCTTTCAAGAAAGGATAGTATGGCTAAAAAGTGTATGACTTATCGCGAAGAGCGACGAAAATATCCGAACCAGGTGGTTAACCGCTGCCGGCGCTGTGGGCGTCCAAGGGGTTATATTCGAAAATTCGGTTTGTGTCGTATTTGTTTTCGGGAATTAGCTTTAGAGGGCAAAATTCCTGGTGTAACTAAATCGTCGTGGTAGATCGGCGGAGGTATTATTAATGAATGTAACAGATCCTATTGCTGATATGCTGACCCGAATTCGTAACGTTGCTATCAGCAACGGAACATTGGTGAGCATGCCCAGTTCAAAGATAAAAGCGGAAATTGCCCACATCCTTGTGGAGGAGGGCTATGTTGAAAGTTTTGATGTCGTTGAGGGAAGTCAACAGCATCAAAAGACATTAAGACTCCGCTTGAAATATATCGGTGAAAGGCGGCACCGCCGCCCGTTGATTACGGGCCTTGAACGCGTGAGTCGTCCAGGATGCCGTGTGTACAGTAAGAAAACAGACATCCCCTGGGTGCTTTCGGGTATTGGGGTGGCAATTTTGTCCACGCCTAAGGGTGTCATGACTGGCCAGCGCGCCCGTAAGATGGGTGTCGGTGGCGAGATATTATGTAAAGTATGGTAGCGACAGGCGCTATAGGAGGTACGAGACGTGTCTCGAGTTGGAAGTTTACCGATTGAAGTGCCAGTGGGCGTTGATGTTAAAATCAAAGGCTCCTTTGTGAAAGTCAAAGGTCCTAAAGGTGAGTTGGAATTCACTTTTACACCTGAGATGGTCATTAAGAAAAAAGAAGGAACGATTGTTGTCCAACGACCCAGTGACCAACCCGCGCATCGTGCGTTACACGGCACGACGCGAGCTGTGATCAATAATATGGTGATTGGTGTCAGTAAAGGTTTTGAACGCGTGCTGGAAATTAATGGTGTAGGTTACCGCGCTGAGATGGATGGAAAAAACATGATCGTTAGTGTTGGTTTTTCGCATCCTGTGGTTGTGAAACCGCCGGAGGGAATCAGCTTTTCTGTGGATATGAAAGTCCGCCAGATTAGAGTGTCCGGCTATGATAAACAGATGGTCGGCCAGGTTGCGGCTGATATTCGCAAATTGCATCCCCCTGAACCTTATAAAGGCAAGGGTATTCGCTACAGAGGTGAATATGTTCGTCGTAAACCGGGTAAGGCCGGTAAGACAATTATCTAAAAATTAAAGGTGAAAGAATATGGCAAAGAAAACACGGAATGAGGCTCGATTACGCCGTCATCGGCGTGTACGTAAAAAGATTTTTGGTACACCCGAACGCCCACGTATGAATGTGTTTCGCAGTTCTACTGAGATATATGTTCAGATCATTGATGATCTACAGGGCAACACACTGGCATCTGCATCAAGTATTGACACTGAGCTGCGCGCAGATGTGCAAGGGCTGTCGAACATAGATAAAGCACAGAAAGTTGGTCAGGCGATCGCTGATCGTGCTAAGAAGATTGGTATCGAACAGGTTGTATTCGACCGTGGTGGATACAAATATATTGGCCGTGTGAAAGCTATGGCTGAGGCTGCCCGTGAAGGCGGCTTGAAATTCTAGGAAAGAGGCAATTATGTCGGATTACCGAACCGAAAGTAAATTTGATGAGCGTGTCATTGATATTGCACGCGTTGCCAAAGTTGTGAAAGGCGGCCGCAGGTTTTCTTTCAGAGTTGTGATGGTGATTGGTGATAACGCTGGACGAGCCGGGCTTGGGATTGGCAAAGCGAATTCCGTTCCCGATGCTATTCGAAAAGCCAGCGATCGCGCGCATAAGGATATGCACAAAATCAACTTGAGCGGCACATCAATCTCCCACAAGGTTATCGGCAAGCAAAGCGGTGCTAGAGTACTCCTACGACCCGCAGCGGCCGGTACTGGTGTTATCGCTGGCGGTGGTGTACGTGCTGTATTGGAAGCAGCGGGTGTTCATGATATTTTGACCAAGTCTTTGGGCAGCAGCAACATCTTGAATGTCGTTCGTGCTACCTTCAATGCCCTGGCCCAGTTGAAGTCACCCAAGGAACAAGCAGCTTACCGCGGCAAGAGTATTGATCAAATCAAACCATATTGGGAGCGTGAGACGAATGGCTAGGAAGAAACAACCAAAGTTACAAATTAAACTCGTCCGAAGCCCGATCGGGTATTCAAAAAGGCAAAAAGCGACTTTGAAAGCAATGGGCCTTAGAAAAATGAACCAGGTGGTGGTCCATAAAGACAACGAAACCATGCGCGGGATGATTGATAAAGTGTCTCATCTGGTTACGGTGGAAGAGGCATAAGGTGTTATTATGCAATTACATGATTTAAAACCAAATAAAGGTGCACATAAAGACCGAAGACGTGTTGGACGCGGTACTGCGGCTGGCCAGGGAAAAACCTGCGGTCGTGGTATGAAAGGCCAAAACTCCCGAGCGGGCGGCGGTGTTGCCCTATATCATCAGGGTGGCAACCTGCCGTTCTTCAGAAAACTTCCATTCAAGCGAGGTGAGGGTTTTACCGTTATCAACCGCGTGGTGTATGAAGAAGTTAACTTGGAAAAGCTGGATGGACTAAAAGCGAAAACAGAAGTTACACCCGAATTCTTATTGAAGTCTGGCATTATTAAAGACTTGGATTTGCCGATTAAGATCTTGGGGCGTGGTGATATTACTGTTGCACTGAAAGTCAAAGCACATAAGATCACCAAAGGCGCTCAGGAAAAGATCGAAAATGCTGGCGGAAGTATTGAAATCATCCAGGCGTAGAGTGCTGCCTATCAAGCAATAAAGGAGACCTGATAAATGAAGCGATCCGCTTGGCGTCACCTTTGGAAATCTAAAGATATACGACGGAAATTACTAATCTCGCTCGCGCTGCTAGCGATCTATCGTCTGGCATCTAATGTTCCCGTACCCGGGATCAATCGTGAATTGGTTGCTCAATTAACACAGACCGGTGGCGCTGCGGGTGGGTTGATCAACATGCTGGATATGCTCTCTGGTGGTGCAGTGTCGAATTTCTCGGTATTGTCCATGGGAGTTTATCCTTACATTACAGCTCAAATCATTATTCAACTCCTCGTGCCAGTCATCCCCGCACTTGAGCGCAGAATGCAAGAAAACCCAAAAGAAGGTCGCACATGGATGGAGAAATGGACGATCATTCTGACCGTTCCGATGGCGGCGCTATCTGCGGTTGGCCAGATCAATATCTTCAATGCGATCTTGGGACAATCTGTGGCAGCAAAATTTGGGTTCGCAGGTGATGTGTTGATACCTACATTGGCAACTGTGATCTCTATGATAGCGGGAACCATGTTCGGCGTCTGGCTTGGTGAATTGATCTCGGAATTTGGCGTTCGTGGACAGGGTTTGTCCCTGATCATTTTTGCGGGTATCGTTTCGAAGATCCCCCAAAACCTGCTCCAATTACTGAGTGATGAGTCATACTGGTGGTTGATATTCATCGTGGTAGCCCTTTTGATTGTTACCATTTTTGCTGTTGTTTATGTCCAGCAGGGACGCCGTCACGTCCCGGTAATGTTCCCTGGTCGACGAGTTGGTAGTCGAATGTCAATGCCTGTAAAAAGTTCCGTACCTTTGATGGTCAATATGGCTGGAATGATCCCAATTATTTTTGCCCAGTCATTTATCACATTCCCAACTATACTCGCAAGCTTCTTCAATAACTCAAATGTTAATTGGATACGGAATACAGCAGCCTGGATCCAGAATGTATTGGGTGGAGATGGTGTGATCTACCCCATCATATTCTTCATTTTGGTTGTTTTGTTCACGTTTTTCTATACGGACATTTTGTTTGCTCAGCAGAATTATGGCGATAACCTGAAGAAACAGGGCGCACAGATTCCCGGTGTCGCCCGTGGCGGTCCTACACAGCGATATTTGACCAAGGTTCAACGGCGCATTACCTTACCTGGCGCTTTATTCTTAGGTATTGTTGCGGCTTTTCCATTTTTTCTGGCCCTGTTATTGCCAGAGGGTTTAAAGCAAACAAGTTTGTTCCTGGTGTCCTCAACCGGATTGTTGATTGTTGTGGGTGTGGTACGTGATACCTTCCAGATCATTGAAACCGAACTGAAGATGCACGGGTACGATGATCGCTTGATCAGTTAGGATAGGAATAACCGGGATGGCAAAAATGTATTTGGTAATGTTAGGTCCTCCAGGCGCAGGTAAAGGCACCCAGGCAAAGGAAATTGCGAGGCAGTTAAAGCTTGCACATATTTCAACTGGTGACCTCTTCCGGGAGAACTTAAAAAATGAGACAGAACTGGGTAAGCTGGCACAATCCTATATGAATGCTGGAGAATTGGTGCCTGATGATGTAACCGTCAGGATGGTGGAAGACCGGATATCCCGTCCCGATTGTGAACGTGGGGCTGTTCTAGATGGATTTCCCCGAACACCAAATCAAGCGAAAGCTTTGGATGACCTGCTTGGAAAATTAGGTAGCAGTGTGAAGCTTGTCCCATACATAAAAGTACCTGATGAAGTATTGGTCGAGCGCTTAAGCGGTCGTTGGATGAGCCCATCTGGTCGGGTGTATCATGCGAAATACAATCCACCCAAAGTGAAATGGATTGATGATCTGGATGGATCGCAGCTCTATCAACGTGAAGACGACAAACCTGAGACAGTACGGCATCGCATTGAAGTCTATAATGAACAAACTTCACCACTGATTGCATACTATCAAGAAAAAAACCTTTTAGTTGAAATTGATGGCACACAAGGCATTGAGAAGGTCACGGATGCGATCATGAAAGCTGTTGGGGAGGTATAACTTGATCTCTTGGGAACGATCAATCAACATAAAATCTCCTCATGAGATCGAAATTATGCGTGAAGCGGGTCGAATTAATGCGGAATCGCTTGCCGCTGCAATTGACCTGGTTCATCCTGGTGTTACAACAGCTGAATTGAACGAGGCTTTTGAAGCGGTACAAAAGAAATATGATGTTTATTCACCCTTCAAGAATTATCCAGGACCCTATCCGTATCCAACCAGTATTTGCACCAGCGTGAATGAAGAATTGGTGCATGGAATTCCCGGCGATCGTGAGCTTACCAGCGGTGATATCATCAGCATCGATTGCGGCACTGTTTACCAGGGTTTTGTGGGTGACATGTCTAAGACTGTTGCAGTTGGCAAGATAAGTCGACATACTAAGCACTTGCTTGAAGTAACCCAGAAGGCTCTCGATATTGCTATCTCTAATATGGTTCCTGGCAACACAACTGGAGACATCGGCTATGCGGTGCAAACGTATGTTGAGGAGCATGGATATTTTATCACCCGCACCTATACAGGTCACGGCGTTGGTAGAAAGATGCATGAGGGACCGCAAGTGCCGAATTATGGCAAACCAGGGCGTGGAATACGCCTGCGTGAAGGAATGACGATTGCGCTTGAACCGATGGTCCTGGTGGGGACGCCCAACACCGTCGTCAAAGATGATATGTGGACGGTTGCCTCAGCGGACGGATCATTGACAGCTCATTTTGAGCATACTGTGGCTGTGACTTCCAATGGACCGGAGATATTAACGGCATTATAAATTAGATTGACTGGACGAAAGGCAAGATGGCAGGTATAATCACTGCTTTGCATCAAGACAGTGCAGGATCATAGGAGTAAGATTGTGAAAGTATCATCATCAATAAAAAAACGCTGTGCAAAATGTAAAATCGTTAAACGCAATGGTCGTTTATATGTGATTTGTGAAAACCCGAA
>JGI24025J20009_10002616_pt1 | contig 12780 bp, 12 predicted proteins | sample Cruoilmetagenom3_FD_20009 | JGI IMG/M metagenome (IMG submission 20009)
TCGTCCTTCCCATTATGTACTTACGAGGCTCAATCACTTTAGCTTGCGCTTACGGCCTGTTGTCTTGATCGCCCTGTGCTTGACCTTTGGAATTACTCCCGCCGGCCCAGGGTCCTCTATCCAGTGGCTGGCCTGCCTTGCTGGAGCGGGATTCACACCCGCCGGAATATGCGACCTTGCCCGGCCGCACTGAACGGTTACCTTTTAAGATAGCTGGAATAAGGAGGATTCCATGGTTGCTGCCAGGCAAAGATACGCTTTTGAGCCAGATTATGCCATTCCTCCCGGTGAAACCCTGCGGGAAGTGATGGAATCGCTTGGTATGAGCCAAAAAGAACTGGCCAAGCGCACTGATCTTACCGTGCAGTCTTTAAACCGCATTTTCAAGGGGGCGCAGCCCATAACCTATGAAACCGCCAATCGCATAGAACTTGCCACCGGTGTGCCGGCGACCATGTGGAACAATCTCGAGGCACTATACCGCGAGCAGCTTGCTAAAATTCATGAGCGCGAGCGATTGGAGGCAGATCTACCGTGGCTAAAAGAGATTCCAACAGCGGAATTGGTCCAGCGCGGCATATTACCCCAAATAAAGGACAAGGTCCTGTTACTACGTGAGATTCTGAAGTTTTATGGTGTCAGTAGTGTGGATGCATGGCAACAAATATGGGAAGCGCCAGCCGTGGCCGCCCGTCGTTCTCCGTGTTTTGAGTCCAAGCCGGGACCTGCTTCGGCATGGATAAGACAGGGTGAATTGCAGACTCGTGAAATAGACTGCCAGCCTTTTGATAGAACCCGTTTTAAAGTGGCACTGAAGCATATTCGCAATTTGACACGTGAGCCTGCTCAGGTATTCGAACCAGAGCTGAAGCGGCTCTGTGCAGAATCCGGTGTAGCCATTGCCCTGGTCAAGGAGATGAAAAAGGTCCCCTGGAGTGGAGCGACCAAGTGGTTGACCCCGCATAAGGCTATGATCCTTCTTTGTTTGCGAGGAAAGGGTGAAGACAAGTTCTGGTTCTCTTTCTTTCACGAAGCCGGTCATGTTTTGAATGATAGTAAAAAGGATCTACTGATCAACGACGGCAGCCAGGACGATCCGCGAGAAAAAAGCGCCAACGATTTTGCCTCTGAATATCTAATCCCCTCAAAATATGACGATGTCATCCGCCAGATTCGCTCCAAGCCCGAAATTGTCCGCTGGGCAGATCAACTCGGCATAGCGCCGGGCATCGTTGCCGGGCGCTACCAATTCCTTACGAAAAACTGGAGTTATTACAAAGACCTGGTCAGGACCCTTGCCTGGACTGAAGTATGAGTGCGCAAGCATCAAATCCAGCAGTTACAACCATGGACACAGACACCAAATCCAGCTTAAAAGCATCCGGTATCCGGGACAACCACCATCGTGGAACGATAGGTGATTTTCTCAAAGAGAAAATCCTCCAAGGCTCAGATCTCTCATTCGTCTCCGCTTATTTTACGATTTACGCTTATGCTGCCCTGAAGGAACAACTCGACCAGATCAATCATCTTCGGTTCCTGTTCGGAGAACCACAATTCATTCAATCACTTGACCCTGACAAAACAGAGAAAAAGGCCTTCAGGATTGAGGACGACGCCCTTTTGCTATCCAACCGCCTTGAGCAGAAACGAGTGGCTAAGGAATGTTCAGATTGGTTGAAGAGTAAAGTCGATGTCAGATCGATTATCAAGCCGGGCTTCCTCCACGGCAAGATGTACCACATGGACAACAACGGCGCTCAAGAAGCCATTGTAGGAAGCTCGAACTTTACTGTACACGGCCTTGGTCTGGGCGCTACAGGCAACAATATCGAGCTTAATCTGGAAGTTGATAGCACCAGAGATCGAAAAGACCTGAAGAAGTGGTTCGACGAAGTCTGGAACGACAACACACTTGTTGAGGATGTCAAAACGGATGTCCTGGACTATCTCGCACAGCTATATGAGAATCACTCGCCGGAGTTCATTTACTTCAAGACACTCTTCCACATCTTTGAGGATTACTTGTCGGAGGCGGAACGTGGAGGCCTCCTCGACGAGAAGACCGGCTTCTTCGAATCCGACGTGTGGGACATGCTTTATGAATTCCAAAAGGACGGTGTAAAGGGCGCGATCAACAAGATCTTGAAGCATCACGGCTGCATCATCGCAGACAGTGTCGGCCTGGGGAAAACTTTCGAGGCGTTGGCGGTCATCAAGTACTTTGAACTTCTCAACGGTCGCGTACTCGTTCTCTGCCCAAAAAAGCTGGAGCATAACTGGAAGGTTTACCGCGACAACGATACACGCAATCCTCTCATCAGGGATCGGTTTGCGTTCACTGTGCTGGCTCATACCGATTTGGGGCGAGATGCTTACGAAACTCACAATTGGGGCAATTATGATCTCGTGGTTATTGATGAGTCTCACAACTTCCGCAACAACGCCCGGGGCAAAGTTCAGGAGGATGGGCCTCGAAAGATCACGCGCTACGAATTCCTGATGAATAAGGTCCTGCAGGAGGGCGTGGATACCAAGGTGCTGCTGCTCTCGGCAACCCCGGTGAATAACAGCCTCAAGGATTTACGAAACCAGTTTCTGCTGATCACACAAGATCAGGACCGGGCCTTCCACGAGTCGCTTGGCATCTACAGCATTGCCCAGGCGATGAAGAATGCGCAGACCCACTTCACCCAATGGGCGGACCCGAAGAAGAACCCGGTGCGGATCATCCAGCGCTTCGGCAGAATCGATCGCCTGGGGAGCACCAACAACCAGATTCAGCTCGTCAACTTCTGGCCCACTGATGACCTGAACAAGTACATCAATCTCAAGGACCGCGCGAAGCGCGTATGGCGATGGTGGATCTTGCTGCCAGCGGCGCCGACAACTTGCTCGATCCCGATCAACTCGAAGCTCTGGTTGCTGAAGAACTGACCTATCGTGAGAAGCAGCTCATCCGGCTCAGAGACGAGGTGATCGATCTGGAGGAGATGGACGACAACGTCTCACTCAGTGAATTCACGCTCGACGATTTCCGGGTTGAGCTCATGAATTTTCTGGCCGGCAACCGAAAACAACTGGAAGAAGCCCCGCTGGGCCTCTATGCCGTGACACCGACGCTTGACGGAATAAAGAACGCAATATTGTTTGATAAGAACTGGCACAAGATCGTGAAGCCCGGTGTGATCTTCTGCTTGCGGCACAAGAACCCACCGCAGGAGAAACGATCCTCCAACGTTAATCCGTTGGGGCGGTATTACCTGCTCTATATCCGCGATGATGGCACCGTCCGCTTCACCTTTACTCAAGCAAAGAATGTCCTCTCCATGTTCCGGAAGCTCGGTGTCGGGAGGGCCGCACCGTATCAGGCGCTCTGCGACCTGTTTGACCGGGGGACGGAAAACGGCGCGAAGATGGAGAAGTACAGCGATTTGTTGGCCAAGGCTATCAACGCAATCGTCCACACGTTCCAAAAACGCACCGCTGCCGGGCTGCAATTCGGCCGGGATTTTGTGATCCCCGACAAGCAGGAGCAGGCCACTGATGCCTCAGATTTCGAACTCATCACCTGGCTTGTCATCAAATCAGGGGAAACTGATGGCTGATCTCAAAGCACTAATAAAACAAGGTGAAGGCATCTCCGTTATGAATGCTTTTCCTGCCAAGCTGATCATTGAACGCGGCCAAGTGCGTACTGAGAACAGCAACATACCACATGGCTTTGGCACGTTGAACCCGGCCACTTTCACTCCATTCCCTAAGAACCCGGTTATCGCTGCATTTTTTCGGGAAATCCATCGGGCCGACGAGTTAGGTTCGGGAATGCGGAACATGATGAAATACGGCAAAGCCTATGGCGGCGAAGACCCTGAGATGATTGAGGGAGATGTGTTCCGCACCATCGTCAAGTATCCCGATTCCGCCGTATATGAAGAGGATTCAGCCGCAAATAGGGGAGTCACCCCCGAAGTCACCCCCGAAGTTGGAAAAATGCTTGCAGTGATCCAGGGAGAAATGAGTCGTGCGGAAATCCAACAAAAATTGGGGCTGACCGATGAAAAACATTTTCGGGAGCACTACCAGCAACCAGCGGTTGCCATGGAATTGATCGAAATGACAATCCCAGATAAGCCCCGGAGCAGCAAGCAGAAATACCGGCTGACCAACGCCGGGAAACGGTTACTGGAGTCTATGCAGGAATAAGGCAGGATAAGAAATGGAACTGAAAACACAGTTACAACCATGAACACAGACACAAGAAAACAAATCGAAACAGCGCTCCAGGCCTTCTCCGGTGCCGACCTACGCGCCGCGTCCATTGGTCTGCTCAATACCCTCGGTTACCAGAGTGAGAAGACCCTCGATCTCGACAGTACACCTGATGCCTTTCTTGCCGAGTTCGACAAACGTGACCGGAAATTCCGCAAAGACAAGGCCCTGTTCGACCGCTGGAAGTCGGTCGAATTCCTGTTTCAGATTACGGATGACGAGGTGCGCAATACCGGTGCGCAGGGTACGCTTTTTGATTCCGGTTATGATCACGGAAACTACCAGTCCTATCTGTTCTTCGCCCTTGACCTGAATGAAGAAGAACCATTACACGCGCACCCAGCTCGCAGACATCACGCGAGAGATTAATCTGCTGTTCGATATGTCCGCCATGCTGCTCATACGGCAAGAAGACTCTCTCACTCTTGCGGTGATTGACCGACGTCTTCACCGGCGCGACGAGAGCCGTGATGTCCTTAAAAAAGTCAAATTGCTACGCGGTATGCAGTACACGGAGCCACATGCAGCCCACGTGAGAATTCTCAGCGCTCTTGCATTACCGGAGATATTGAGGAAATTCAGATGCCGCAACTTCGCCGATATGCATGCCGCTTGGCGTCAAGTCCTGGATATCGAGGAGCTGAACAAGCAGTTCTACCGCCGAATTCAAGAATGGTTCTTCTGGGCCGCACAAGTGGTCCGTTTTCCGCACGGGAGCATTGACGATGAAGATCTCCGCAATAGGACAGCGCTTATTCGCCTGCTCACACGTATCGTGTTCTGCTGGTTTGCGCGCGAGAAAGGCCTCGTTCATGATGACCTTTTTGACGCAAAGACCCCGGCTCGTGTGCTCAAACAGTTCGAGCCCGATTCGGAAACTGATGGCAGCTATTACCTGGCATTCCTTCAGAATCTCTTCTTCCCAACCCTCAGCGTACCCCTTGATCAGCGTGAATTCCGCAACGGACGCAGATATCACGGAGCCAACAAGCACTATATGAAGCACGAGTTCTTCCGGCATGAAGCCCTTTTCAAGGACTCGGACGATCTAGGCCGACTGTTCGCAGACATCCCATTCCTCAACGGCGGTTTGTTCGAATGTCTTGATACAGGCACCCGCAAGAAGGACGAAGTTCGCGTTGATGGCTTTTCGGACGTGGTGGGAAACCAACCGATGGTTCCCAACATTTTATTCTTCGGACGAGAAGTCGAGGTCGACTTGAGCGAATCCTACGATTCATCCAAGAAGTCGGAAGTAAAGGTCGATGGGCTATTCCATATCCTCAATGCCTACAAGTTCACAGTTGCCGAAAACACACCCATTGAGGAAGAAATCGCACTTGACCCCGAGCTGCTTGGGAGAATCTTCGAGAATCTTTTAGCGGAGTACAATCCAGAGACAGCGAATACTGCACGCAAGGAGACCGGCTCCTTCTATACCCCCCGGAGCATTGTGGACTACATGGTTGACAGCTCGCTCAAGACTTACTTGAAGCAGATATTGGCCGAAAAGCATAGCATGCCTGCGGAAGACGCCCATGTCGGACTTGATATTCTCTTCAGCTATACCGAGAAGGAGCATCCATTCACCGAATCTGAGAAACTCACCCTCGTTGATGCTATCCACGATATCAAGATACTCGATCCCGCTTGTGGGTCGGGAGCATTTCCCATGGGCATGCTGCAAAAGCTGGTCTATGTCCTCGAGAAACTCGACCACGGACATGAACGATGGAAGCAGCGCATTATTGATGAAACACCTGCAGAAATGAGAGAAGAGACGCGGGAGCTTCTCAACCGCAGTTCCTCTGACCACAACTGGAAGCTTGGCCTTATTCAACGATGCATTTACGGCATCGACATCCAGCCCATCGCCGTCCAGATCGCGAAGCTTCGTTGCTTCATCGCGTTACTTGTCGATTTCGAGGTCGATGAGAAGAGGAAGAACAAGGGTGTTCCTGCACTCCCGAACCTCGACTTCAAGTTCGTGGCGGCTGATACGCTGGTCAAACCGCCCGGCATCGAAAACTATGCGCAGAACCTTCTGGGGCTTACCGAGAGCGACCCTTTTTTTGGAAAATTTGCTGAGGCCACGGAATCCTACTTCTTCATCCGTGATCCCGCGCTCAGGAGAAAACTCCGAGATCGAATTGAGGCGCTGATTAACAAGAAAATTTGCGAGAACGAAAATTCTTTGGCGGGACATCGCGGTGATTCGTACGCCAGTGAAGCGATCCGCAAGGCGATTTCCAATAAGAATAGGGCTGCAATTGAGCAGACTGAGCGCGAGATTTTGTTATGGAAAAGTTACCGCAATATCTTCGCTTTTCACAATCAGCACGTGCGTTTCTTCGATACGCGCTATTTCTTCCCCGAGGCCAACGAGGGTTTCGACATCGTGATAGGCAACCCGCCATATATCCAGATCCAAAAATTTCCCAAGGAGAAAAAGGACGAGTGGCAGGCACAGGGGTATATAACCTACGCCGCCACCGCCGACATTTACTGTCTTTTCTATGAACGTGGTGCCCAGCTTCTCAGAACCGGCGGACATCTATGCTACATCACGTCCAACAACTGGATGCGTGCCAATTATGGCTCCAAACTTCGAAAATTTCTATCAACAGAGGTGGATCCTGTTGCCGTACTTGATTTCGGAATGGGATTGAATTTTAATGCTGCAGCGGCACTGACCAACACATTGCTTTTTTCGAAGCAGAAAAATAGTCATCGAACTTGCTGCTGTTACGCTGCTGATTCTCAGGCTGCCATGGCCGACCCCGAAAACTATTTCCAGGAAAACGCTGTACACATGCCGGAGTTGAACGAAAATTCGTGGGTCGTCGTCACCCCTGAACGCTATCGCATCAAGAAAGCCGTCGAGGTGCAAGGTGTTCCCCTTGAAGAATGGGATTTGAATATTAACTATGGAATCAAGACCGGCCTCAATGAGGCATTCTATCTTACGCAGGAACAGCGAGATGAACTCATTGCCAAAGAGCCACAGGCCGAAGAGATTATTGTGCCGCTTTTGCGCGGACGTTACGTTGGCCGCTACAAAACAGATTGGGATCAGACGTGGATGTTTTTTATTCCATGGCATTTCCCAATTCAGGGTGACCCGTCAATCGTTGGATGCTCTTCTAAGGCTGAAGCCCAGTTTAAGGCAAAATATCCAATAGTTTACGGACATTTGAATGGGCATAAGTCTAAACTCGCGAAACGAAACAAGGCAGAAACAGGCATTCGGTATGAGTGGTATGCTTTGCAACGTTGGGCTGCAAGTTATTGGCAAGAATTCCGCAAGCCAAAGATCATCTATCCCAACATGACCAAATACCTGCCATTTTACTACGATGATCAGGATCAGTTTTTTGGAAACCAAAAGTGTTTCATTATTACTAGCGATAATGAGTCGTTGCCGTATCTGATAGCCGTATTGAACTCTTCCCTGTTCCGCTGCTGTTTCCGCAATAACTTCCCGGAGTTGTTAGGTAACACCTACGAGCTAAGTAAAGTGTTCTTCCATAAAATCCCCATCAAGAAATCCGATGTAACGACAGTCTCCCTATTTGAAACATTGGTGGATTACATCCAGTTTGCAAAAGTCTACGCCAAGAAAACCACATCGAACGGCACGCCCCCCACCGTCATTGCCGCATTTCTGGAAGAATTGATCGACGCTTGTGTGATGGAAGTCTATTTTGCTGACCACATGACGGAGAAGAAGCTATCTGTTATTGCCAAAGTGTGCCAAGCGATCAAACCATTCCCAAGAACCGCCTCGGACAGCGCCAAGTGGCAGCAAATCCAATCCTTCTATGAGACAGTCAACGCTCCGAAACACCCGATCCGCAACCGTATTATGCGGATTCCGATTGATAGCCCCGATATGCTGCGGGTGATCAAGGAAGAAGGGAAAGTCTGAGGTAAAACGCATCTACTCCATTGACCTTAAGCACTTCAAGGCATTTCGGAACACACCATCTATTGATCTGGGCTGGGAGGCGGCATAATGGATGACAGTCAATTCCTGTCCCTCGTACGCGAACTGACGTCCCTTACCCGTGAAACGGAATGGGTCGAGCTCAAGCACAACAAGGTGGTCCCCGAAGAAATCGGTGAATACCTATCGGCCCTGTCCAACTCGGCAGCCCTGCTCGGCAAGCCTTCCGCCTACATCCTGTGGGGTGTTGAGGACGGAACAAGACGGATCCTCGGCACCACTTTCCGGCCGTATCAAAAGAAAATCGGCAACGAGGAACTGGAAAACTGGTTGTTGACCCAACTGGAGCCGCGTGTGATGGTGAACATCCATGAAAGTGTGGTGGATGGAAAACCACTGGTGCTTTTCGAGGTCCAGCCAGCCCCGAACAGACCGGTCCTGTTCAAGGGTGTGGCTTACATCCGAATCGGCAGCTACAAAAAGAAACTTCAGGCTCATCCCGAAAAGGAACGGGAGTTGTGGCGGGTATTTGAACGAACGCCCTTTGAAAAGGGGTTGGCCATGGAAAGCGCGACGCCCGACGATGTTCTGTCGCTGATCGATTACCCGAACTATTTCCGGCTGATGAGACAGCCCCTGCCGGAAAACCGCAAGGCCATTCTTGAACGGCTGACTTCCGAGAAGGTTATCGTTCCCAAGGGCCGAGACAGACATGCGATTACCAATGTCGGTGCCGTTCTTTTCGCACGGAATTTAAATGACTTCGACCGCCTGGCCAGAAAAGCGCTACGGGTGATCATTTACCGCGGAGACAACCGGGTCGAAACCATTAGAGAGCAGATGGACGGCAAGGGGTATGCCATCGGTTTCGAAGGCGCCATTTCATATATAAACGACCAGCTTCCCCAAAACGAGCAGATCGGCCAGGCCCTTCGCCAAGAAATTCGCATGGTTCCCGAAATTGCGGTCAGGGAACTGGTGGCCAACGCCCTCATTCATCAGGATTTCAACATCACCGGCGCAGGACCGATGGTGGAAATCTTCACTGACCGAATGGAAATTTCCAATCCCGGAGTTCCCCTTATTGATACCCTGCGTTTCATCGACGAACCGCCGCGGTCCCGAAACGAAGCCTTGACTGCAATCATGCGACGCATGAATATTTGCGAGGAGCGCGGCAGCGGTATCGACAAGGTAATTTTTCATGTTGAGTTCTTTCAGCTTCCGGCCCCTGATTTCCGAAGCGCCGGGAGCAGCACTGTTGCGGTTCTATACGGCCCCCGCCAGTTTACACAGATGGATCGGGAAGAGCGCATTCGCGCCTGTTATCAGCACGCTTGTCTTTTATACGTTTCAGGAAAACGCATGGCGAATGTGACACTGCGTAAGCGTTTGGGAATTAAGGAATCGAGCTATACCCTGGCATCACGGAATTATCAGCGACGCCATTGATGTCGGCCTGATCCGGCTGCACAGCGGAACACGGAGGGATGCCTGCTATGTACCCTTCTGGGCATAAAAATATGTCATCCAAAGGCGGACCGCAACCTGCCATATGCAAGATAACTATATATTTACAGGTAGTTGCCAATGTAGCGCCATGTCACAAGAAGCCCCCGGCACGCTATCGATACGTTGACAAGGTGGTTGCTCATGTCTGAAACATCTGAAAAGAGCTTCGAAACCATTATCGAATTCCACTTGTTGGAAAACGGTTATCTTAACGTTCCGAAAGACGGCTTTGACCGAGAACATGGGGATTTCGGGGCCGTCCATCAGTAAGTAAGCAACTCCTCTAACAGGCAGGAATTACAGATGAAAACAGCGCGTTTCAGGGGCATGGTGTAAAGGGTAAAGATTTTTTATCGGAACAAATCCAATGCAGCTACAGGATGTTGAAAAACTGATCCAGAACGGCGAGTCTGAGACCGTTGAATTCAAAAAGTCCACGGGTCAGTATACAACTGCCGCTAAAACCCTTTGCGGTATGCTGAACGGAACAGGAGGCATGGTTCTCTATGGCGTAACCGGTAAGGGCAACCCGGCCCAGTCAACGCTGTTCGATTTCATGCAAGGAGGGCCAGGGGATGAATGAACTTGCGCCTAAAGAATCCGGCGGAGAGTTCCTGCTGTATCAAACCGAGGACGGCCGCTCCTGCATCGAAGTTCGGCTGCAGGGCGAAACGGCTTGGCGAACACAGCAACAGATGGCGGACTTGTTTTTCTGGTTAATTTTGATGTGGATATCGAGCATCAGCAGCGAATCGGCCACCTGTTCGGGCCTCTGCCGCCTGAAATGCAAGCGGAGTAAATCAACAGAGTCATAAATGACGAGGAATTCCAGATAGAGATTTTATCTGAACTTCATGAAGAAGAAATTGATGAGGATAGCGCATGACTGATAGAGGGCCTTGTCCATGTAATTCCGGCAAACCTTATTCTAATTGTTGTGAGTCTTTACTGACCGGGGATAAAAATGCAATTACCGCAGAGGATCTGATGCGGTCAAGATACACAGCTTACGTTGAGCGGAATACAAATTATCTTCTTAAAACTTGGCATTCATCAACTAGACCAGCAAATATTGATCCTGCAACTATTCCTGAATGGTACGGTCTTCATATTGTTAATACTGAAGCAGGGGGTGAAACCGACAATAAAGGTCTTGTTGAGTTTAAAGCCACATCCCTTTCACATAAAAAAATATGGCGGCTCCATGAAATAAGCCGTTTTGTCAAGGAAGATGGGCAGTGGTTTTATGTTGATGGAGATATTCTCGGAGATTCCCCACCAGTTAGGAAAAATAAAAAGGTTGGCAGAAATGAACCTTGTCCCTGCGGTAGTGGCAAGAAATTCAAGAAATGTTGTGGGCCATAATTGATTATGAAAGATCGAAAGCGTCTACAGGAATTAGAAAACAGAGTAAAAGCAATTTGGTATTGATTTCCGGCCTGGATCAACCCGCAGATGAAACGGGGCCGGGAAATCCGCGGTTTTTGAGATATTAAAAAAGATAAAATACCTTGTAGCAGGGGACGGCAAGGTCATCGAGTTGTTTGCCTTTGATAACTGCACGCGCCGGCAAAGCTCTCTGCTTCAAACCTTTGAACTGGACATAGCAGGTAACGGAGGAGCTATTTTATGGCCTGACAACGATGGCCATTGAGTTCACCGCCATAGGACAGGAAGAATGAGATCTCGAACCAATCATAAGTGGACCTTTCGTGCCCGCTTCAGAAAAAACGCCTTTGGTTGGCGTTCACAGCCAGCCATAAAACGAATTAAGGAGGCGGTGTCTGAAATCAAGAAGGCAGCCCGCAAGGACCCCGTCATGGGGGCCGAGGGTGCCGTATTGTTGTTGGAAAAACTGTCACCGGCACTTGAGCAAGTAGACAGCTCGTCGGGCGCTATTGGTACGGCGGTCAACAACGCCATCAATACGCTGGTGCCGATCATCGCCAAGGCGCCGGCTGATGATGATTTGCGCGGCAAATGGCTGGAGCGTCTTTGGGACGCTATTCAAGAGGACCGGATTCCCTACATTGAACTTCTTCCCGACTATTGGGGAGAACTGTGCGTCACTCCAGAACGTGCCTCGTACTGGGCGGATGAGTTTATCGATATGGTGCGGTTTGTGTGGGGTCCAGACCCGGAATTCCGCGGTTATTTCAACGGCACAACCGCCTGCTTGAGTGCCTTGCTCAAGGCGGGGCGGAATAACGAAATCATCGAGTTGCTGGAGCTCGCACCTTACAAATCCTGGGACTATCAAGAGTGGGGCGTGAAGGCACTGGCTGCCATGGGCAAGAAGGCCGAAGCTATTCGCTATGCCGAAGATTCCCGTGGTCTTAATGATAACCCTATTGCTATCGCCCGCGCTTGCGAAGAAATTCTGTTTTCAAGCGGCATGGCCGAAGAGGCCTACAATCGCTATGCCATCGAGGCCAATCAGAAGACGACGTATCTTGCGACGTTTCGCGCCATTGCCAAGAAATACCCGCACAAGGAAGCGAGCGATATCCTGCGTGATCTCGTAGCCAGCACTCCGGGCGATGAAGGCAAGTGGTTTGCCGCGGCAAAGTCTGTGGGGCTTTACAGTGAGGCCATCGAACTTGCCAATCGCACGCCCTGTGATCCGAGAACTCTCACCCGGGCTGCACGGGATATGGAGGTAATAGAACCGCGATTTGCCGTTGAAGCCGGGATGGCAGCGCTCAGGTGGCTGGTTGATGGTTACGGATACGACATCACCGGCATGGACGTGTGGGCGGCCTACAACCACACCATGAAGGCCGCTGAAAATGCGGGAGTCAAGACCGAAACCTTTGAGTGCATCCGTAAGCTGGTTGCGGGTGAGGTCTCCGGTGATCGTTTTGTCACCAGGGTCCTTGGTCGAAAACTCGGTTTGAATTAACTGAACAGGCAGCTATTGAAGAGTTCAAGTTGAACTTCTCAATAAGTCTGGGTAACAGTCACTGGATTCCCGCCTTCGCGGGAATGACGATTGGGTGTGAGCGCCTGTCATTCCGGCGAAAGCCGGAATCCATTGGATAGTCGCAAAA
>JGI24025J20009_10002617_pt1 | contig 12774 bp, 11 predicted proteins | sample Cruoilmetagenom3_FD_20009 | JGI IMG/M metagenome (IMG submission 20009)
GCGGTTATGTATGCCGGAAGGATATGCGAGGTAGCCAGCGTTGAAGAGTTATTCCTCCACCCATCACATCCTTATACCAAAGCTCTACTAGATGCAGTTCCTATGCCCGGGAAAGAGCTCCAAACAATCCCGGGAGCACTGGCTGACCCGTTGAATCCGCCGACCGGCTGCCGATTTCATCCACGGTGCCCAAGCGCCATGCCAATTTGTCAACGAGAGAAGCCGAAACTTAAAGAGGTTTCCAATGACCACATGGTGACCTGTCATCTTTTCTAATCTATGGCTTGATTTATGAATACCTTAATTGACATCAGAGGACTGAAGAAATACTTCCCAATAGTCGGTGGTGTTTTGAGAAGACCGGTGGGAGCAGTCAAGGCGGTTGACGGCGTCAGCCTGGCGATTAAGCGGGGGCAATGGCTGGGGCTGGTCGGCGAATCGGGCTGCGGCAAGACGACACTGGCTAAGACAGTTGTCCGTCTCTTGAAACCAACAAGCGGCCATATTTATTTTGATGTCCCTGATGAGGTGAAGTCAGAGATAGAAAAGTTGGAGTCAATGGGCAGGAACAGCAGTAGGCTGCCTTCTCTTTTAAAGGAGAATGACCTGGCAACCTTTTCCGGTGCTAGGATTCGTTCATTCCGTCGCCGTGCCCAGCTTGTCCACCAGGACCCCTTTACCTCTCTTGATCCGCGCATGAGGATAAAGAATATAGTTGGTGAGCCGCTAAGGATACACCGGGTGCTTTCCGGCCAGGCACAGGAGACAGCAGTCAAGGAGCTGTTGGGCAGGGTTGGGTTGAGCGAGGCGCAACTGGAACGCTATCCTCACCAATTTAGCGGCGGTCAGCGCCAGCGCATTGCCATAGCTCGTGCACTAGCTACGAGACCGGATTTTATCGTCTTTGACGAACCGACATCTGCTCTGGATGTCTCTGTCCAAGCGCAGATTCTCAATCTTTTGAAGGATTTAAAAAGTGAGTTTGGCCTTACTTACCTCTACATCACCCATGAGCTTTTGATTGCCGAGAGTGTCTGCGACTACATCGCTGTGATGTACCTGGGCAAAGTGGTGGAGATGGGAAAGCCGGAGGAAATATTTCATACTCCGCGTCATCCCTATTCTCAGTCCCTGGTAGCAGCAACACCAGTTCCTGATCCTCGGAGAAGAGTCGGTCGCATTGTCCTTCCTGGTGAGGTACCCAGTCCAGCCAATCCACCGCCCGGCTGTACTTTTAACCCCAGATGTTCTCGAGCGAGCGAAGCGTGCCGTAAATTTGAGCCAGAGCTTAAGCTGGTTAGCAACGATCACTACGTTGCGTGCTTTTATCCTCTGTAGACCGCGAATCCCCTCTCTATCTGTGTTTATTTATCCAGTATATCTCGGTATATCACACAGATTTGCCAACTGGTGTTTGCCTGCAGGCTCTTGCTGGTCAGCCATGATTGCAATTTCCTACTACTAAATGATTTCATTTACCAGCGATTCTTCCTAAAGTGCAGACTCATGCTATATTTTATGAATTCGACTTTACAATTACTCAAAAGGAAGAGCAATGATTATAGAGACATTAGTGGTCGGCCTTTTTGCTGCCAACTGCTATATCGTTGGTTCATCTTCGACCAGGACAGGAATGATTATTGACCCCGGCGCTGAGGCACCGACTATTCTGAGAACTGTGCAGGAAATGGGATTGTCTATATCCTTAATTGTAGTAACCCACGGCCATATTGACCATGTTGGTGCTCTTCGCATAGTTAAAGAAAGGACTCATGCCCAGTTTGCCCTTCATGAAGCAGAGAAAGGATTATTACTTAGTGCGCCCATGCGTATGCTAACATCGCTCGGCATCTCTCCTGTCAAATCACCTCCGCGGCCGGATAGGTTACTCAAGGACGGTGAACTTATAGATGTAGACGACTTACACTTTGAAGTCCTCCATACCCCGGGATATAGTTCTGGTGGAATCTGTCTTTCGGGGCATGGAGTAGTCTTTAGCGGCGATACTCTATTTAATTTTGGCATTGGCAGAACGGACTTTCCCGGTTGTAGCCACGAACTTTTGATGAAGAGCATTCGTGAAAAACTCATGGTTTTGACTGATGAAACCATTGTTTACCCCGGCCACGGACCATCCACTACTATCGGTGATGAACGCAGGGGAAATCCTTTCCTCCAGTGATTATCCTCTCTAGAGACTTCTTCGGGCTAATCTTCGCTTTCGCTGATAATGCTTCGTTTGCCCTGGGATAATAGTTGCTCAATCAAGATATATTGCGTAAATAACTACGATAATTCGCCAGGGTCTCTTTTAAGTTATCGCCGCCGAATTTCTCCAGGCAAGCATCAGCCAGGACAATAGCCAGCATGGCTTCAGCGATTACCCCGGCGGCAGGAACAACGCAAGTATCGCTGCGCTCATAGTGAGCTTTGGCTATTTTACCGCTGCGCAAATCTATGGAAGACAAAGGTTTAGCCAGGGTAGCAATAGGTTTGACTGCCGCCCTGACTATTATGTCCTCGCCATTGCTTATACCACCTTCTATACCTCCAGCACGATTAGTGGCATGTCGCCAGGGAAGAGATTGCTTCGCTCCGCTCGCAATGACGGAAGGAGGACTGGGTTCTATAACATCATGAGCTTGCGAGCCTTTAAGTTCGGCTAAAGCAAATCCCGCCCCGATTTCCACCCCTTTCACGGCATTGATGCTCATTATCGCCTGAGCAATCCGGCCATCGAGACGGCGGCCCCAGCTAACATGGCTGCCCAAGCCTACCGGCACTCCCATAGCAATCACCTCAAAAATGCCACCCAACGTGTCCCCCTCGGCTTTGGCCTCATCGATGGCTGCCATCATCGCCTTTTCTAGTTTGGCATGGGCACAACGAACCGGTGAAGCTTCTATTTGCTGCCAATCTATAGAGCTTGCTTCGCGGAGCGAGACTGATGGTTCATGGCTAAAATTACCAATTGTTACAGTGTGGCTATGAATAGCAGTGCCCAATTCCTCCAGGAATCTTCTGGCTATAGCTCCGACAGCCACTCTGGCGGCTGTCTCCCGGGCGCTGGCTCTTTCTATAATCGGCCTGATGTCTTTGAGACCATATTTAATCACTCCTGCCAGGTCGGCGTGTCCCGGGCGAGGAAAGGTTACAGGTTCGGCTTCTTTCTCTACCGGAGAAATGCTTAACTGCTCCTGCCAGTTTTGCCAATCCCTGTTGGTGATAAAGAGTGCGATGGGGCTACCTGTGGTGAGCCCATAGCGAACGCCTGAAATAATTTCTGCCTTATCTTCTTCAATCTTCATGCGGGGACCACGCCCGTAGCCCTGCTGGCGGCGTTTCAGTTCTTTATTGATATACCCCTCTTCCAAGGGAAGGTCAGCCACCATCCCTTCCACCACAGCCACCAACTCCTTTCCGTGTGATTCTCCACCAGTAAGAAAACGAAATTGTCCCATTAGCTTTGATATAGAAATAGCGGTTGGCTATAGTTATGGTTTAAGATTTCCAATAAAATTATATCCTGTGCGCTCAATCCTGACAGCCTCACTCGTATAGCATCAGCAAACCTTAATAGCGACCATAGTGTTACTCTAGGTGGTTGATAATACTCTACTCTCGCAACTTCGATGCCAGCCAGTTCCATAGCCAAATCTATGGCTGTATCCAGGCCACCCAGTTCATCAACCAGACCCAACTCTTTGGCTTCGGTACCAGTATAAATTTGCCCGGTAGCCAGATTCCTGACCTCGTCCTTGCTCAGCTCTCTCCCCTCAGCCACCACATCTACAAAGAGTTCATAATACTCGTCAACCATTCCCTGCATGATTTCTTTCTCTTCCGGTGTCATCTCCCTGTACCCTGAATACATATCCTTGTATTTCCCGCCTTTGAAGCTTTCTACCTGGATACCCAGCTTCTCAAAGAGCTCCTCGACGTTTATTACTTGAGAGATAACTCCAATGCTCCCCGTCATTGTGGTGGGCAGGGCGACAATCTTGTCTGCTTTGGTTGAGATATAGTAGCCACCTGAAGCAGCTGTGCCCCCCATGCTTACCACAATGTGTTTTGTCTCCTTAACCCTTTCTATCTCCCACAGGATTTCCTGGCAGGGCGCTATCTCACCGCCGGGGCTTTCTATGCGGAGGACAATTGCCTTGACTGCCTTATCTTCCTCCGCTCTCGTTAAATAATCTTTCACCAAATCCGGGGTAATGGTTGAGCCAGAGAACAACGAGGAGTCTTGCATGGTAATAGTCCCACTGAGCGGGATTACAGCAATTTTACCTACTGCTGGTCTGCTGAGGACGCCCAGAGCTAGAACGAGAACCACTATGGCCACAACCACTACTACGCTTACACCAATGATAATTGCCTTTTTCTTCATCCCTTTCCCCCTGTCAGTATTTCCTTAGCTTTAGTAAACATTATGTCTACTGGAGCTTCCTTCCCTGTCCATAACTTAAAGGAAGCCGCTCCTTGGTATACTAACATAGGTAGACCACCAAGTATATCAGCCCCCGCCTTCTGTGCTAACTCCAACAGAGGAGTTGGCCAGGGATTATATACCAGGTCACAAACTAAGACGCCTCTGGGAATTACTTCCAGGCTCAAAGGAGACTGCCCTTCTTGCGGACTGTGTTTCATTCCCATGGTAGTACAATTGATAATTAAGTGGCAATGACTAAAAGTTTCCTGGGAGCCTAAGCTTTGCCAGGGCAAAGCAGCGATTTTGGTTTTTGCTGTCTCCAAGCCTGATGAAGAATCTGTGCTGTAGCTTGCCAGGCTATCTGCCAATGTCTGGGCCCGCTCAAAAGTACGGTTAATTATGACCAGTGAGTTTGCATTCTTTTGCACCAGAGCAAAACCCACTGCCCTGGCCACCCCACCAGCACCCAGGATGACCACTCGCTTGCCCTCAGGGTCAAAGTGACCTTCCTTATCTAGCGCCTCGCTAAAGCCATATACGTCACTATTAAAACCCAGAAGCCTGTCACCCTTTTTGACTATGGTATTGACAGCACCGATCAAATTTGCCAGCTCGTCAACTTCGTCTAACAAAGGCAAAACTGCCTCTTTATAGGGCACGGTTACGTTAGCTCCAAGATTCTTGTGCTCCTTTATTTTGGCCACCGCAGGCTCAAGCATCTCCGGTTTTGTCTCCCAAGCCTGGTAGCGAATATCAAGTTGATAATAATCTAGAGCCGCCTGCTGGAAATAAGGAGAGATGGAATGCTTAATGGGATAACCGATGATGCCTATGTATCTCGACATTGCTCCTCTTTCCTGAGGCTATCGAGATAACCCTGGAGAATAAAAGCTGCCGCTATGGCATCTACTTCAGCTTTAGCCTGAAAGTTGTAATTCGGGGCTCTTTTTTTTGACCTAGAGCGCAGTCTCCTTCCCTTGCCACCGGCCTCTATCTTTAGTCGCTCCGCAGCCCTGGTAGAGAATCGTTCATCCCATAGTTGTACATCAAGCTGGTTGAAATTGCTTCGCTTCGCTTGCCATGACAGCTTGTCAGTGAAAGTTGTTACCTTACTAGCTTGTTTACCAAATTCGCCATTCAAGCGGCGAGGCAGGCCAACTACAATACGCCCCACCTTATATTGCTCCACCAGTTTGAGAATCACATCTACAAGGACATCTTCGTCTTTACTGTCGAGCACGCTTAGAGGGGTAGCCAAAATCCCCTGGGGGTCGCATATAGCTACGCCAGTTCTCTTATCTCCGATATCCAGTCCTAAGCTGCGCATTTCACTTTCGCCTTTGAGTCCGAGACCTTCCTTTTTGTCATTCTTCGTCCCGATGCAATCGGGACGAAGAATCTGTTAGCCCCTTCGCTATCTACCAGGGTGGCAAAATAAACAATCTCAGCAGGTTTTGCTAGCAATAATATTTTTCACCAATTTCAGGGCTTCGTCAATCTTGGCTGCTTCTTTTCCGCCGGCTTGAGCCATAGCAGCCTTGCCACCACCTCCTCCACCAGTGACTCTGGCTACTTGGTTAATAATATCGCCGGCATGAAATCCCCTTGCTATCAGGTCAGGAGTCACCATAGCCAAAAAGTTAGGTTTACCCTTATAAACTGTAGCCAAAACTACTATGGCACTCTTTAGCTTGTCTCGCAATGTATCGCCCGTTTCTCTGAGGACAGGCATGGTCAATGCCGGCACCCTGGCAGCCAAAACTGTCACACCGCTCACCTGCTCCGCTTGCCCAAGTAAATCCCCAGCTATCTTACGTGACAGCTCCCTTTCCAGTGAAAGTGCTCTCTTACGCTCTGCTTCCAGTTCACCGACGAGAGCTTTCACCTTCCCGGGAACCTCTTCCAGCGAGCCTTCCACTTCCTTGGCCACGCTCTGTAAAGCAGCCAAGCGAGCTTCGATTAGAGATCCAGCTTTCCTTCCCGTTACCGCTTCGATGCGATGCAGTCCTGTTCCGATGCTGCTTTCACTGGTTATCAGAAATGCGCCGATTTCTCCTGTTAAACTCACATGAGTGCCACCACAGAGTTCTTTGCTTATCGGCGGCTCCCCGATTTCCAGCATCCGGACTTCCTCTCCATATTTTTCTTCAAACAAGGCAATAGCGCCCTCAGCGATGGCCTGGCTATAGGGGAGAATCTTTGCTTCTGCCTTTAAGTTCNGGCGTATCCATTCATTAACCTGNCNNTGAANTTCACTGAGTTGCTCTTCAGTTATCTGTCCTAAATGGGAGAAGTCAAATCTAAGCCTTTCCGACTCTACTAACGAACCTTTTTGGTAAACACTGCCGCCTAATGTTTGCCTTAAAGCAGCCTGGAGGAGGTGGGTAGCAGTATGGTTGCGAGCGATATCCAGACGGCGGGCGACATCAACTTTGGCTTCAACTTCATCACCAACAGATATGCTCCCTTCGATCACTTTCCCTTGATGGATAATCACATCTGAGGGAGTTCTAAGGGCATTTGTGACGGCTACTTTCCCCCTTTGGCTGCTGATTTCGCCGCTATCGCCAACCTGCCCACCCATCTCGCCATAAAAGGGAGTTTTGTCAAGCACAATATCAACTTCATCACCCTGGGAAGCAGTTTTTACGGCCTTTTCTTTGACTGCCAACTCAATAACCTTAGATTGAGAAGAAGCTACCTTATAGCCAACAAAATCTGTTTGCTTACGTATAACCGTAGGCTTGGCCTTTAGTTCGCCTTTCCCTCTCATGTGACCACTCCCCGTGACGACCCTTTGGCTAGCTCTAGCCCTTTCCCGCTGCTTCTCCATCTCAGACTGGAAACCTTCCCAGTCTATGGAGAGACCTTTTTCTCTGGCAATTTCGGCGGTTAGCTCTGGGGGAAGGCCATAGGTATCGTAAAGTCTGAATACCCTCTCACTTGTTAACCCCCCTCTCCCTTGCGCTGAAGCTTCGCCAATGAGCTTTTCCACCAAGTTAAGTCCGGTGTCCAAGGTAACAATAAATTTTTCCTCCTCCACCTTAATTACGTTGGTAATCAAATCCCGCTTATCTATAAGGTCAGGATATATGTGGCTCATTGTGCTAACGACAACCTCAGCCATTTCGTTAAGGAAAGGGTCGTTCAATCCCAGTTTCCTGCCGAAGAGCGAAGCCCGCCTGAGTATTCGCCGCAGGACATATCCCTTACCTTCGTTGGAAGGCATTACACCATCGGCAATGAGAAAGGCAATGCCGCGTGAATGCTCCGCAACAATTCTAATGGCCCGGTCAATATTCTCGTCCTGTCCATATTCTTTCCCGGACAAGTGACAAATGTGCCCCACCAAAGGACAGAACAAGTCCGTTTCATAAGGAGAGGACTTGCCCTGAATAGCAGCCAAAGTTCTTTCCAGTCCCATCCCTGTGTCAATGTTCGGCTTGGGTAAAGGAGTGCGTTGTCCACTTTGGTCCTGATTGTATTGGGTGAATACCAGATTCCATATCTCGAAGAAGCGACCACAGTCGCAATTGGGCTTACATTCAGGCCTTCCGCAGCCAAACTCTTCACCCAGGTCATAATGAATCTCGCTGCATGGTCCGCAGGGACCAGAATCGCCAACCGGTCCCCAGAAATTATCCTCTTCGCCGAATCGCAATATCTTCTCAACAGGCACGCCAATTTCTCGCCAATAGGCGAAGGCTTCATCATCATCAAGATAGATAGTGACCCAGAGCCGCTCCTCGGGCAGCTTCAAATGCGCGGTAACAAACTCCCAGGCCCAGGAAATGGTCTCTTTCTTAAAATAATCACCGACACTGAAATTGCCCAGCATCTCAAAAAAGGTAAGGTGTTTGCTATTGCCCACCGAATCTATATCAGTAGTGCGGAAACACTTCTGGCAGGAGGTCAATCGCAGGCTAGGTGGAATCTCCAATCCCAGGTAATATGGCTTAATCTGTACCATGCCAGCGCTGGTCAACAATAAAGTAGGATCTTTGTGAGGCACCAGGGAAGAGCTGGGGATAATCCTATGCCCCCTATCCTGGAAAAAGTTCAGAAAGGCTTGCCTGAGTTCGTCCCCAGTCACTTATCAGTCACCTTCTTGATTTTAGAAGGTGTCAGCTATAATGTCAATCAGGCTGAGAAAGAGCGTTTTAACGATGTTATTCTGAGCCCCGACGAATCAGGACGAAGAATCTAGAAGCACCCCGCTACCGATGGGGGTGATATACTAGATATAACACTTACGCCAACCGGGAATTCAATTATTTCCCCTTCTTTACGTAATCAGGGCACCAGGTGGCGTTGGGTCGCTCAGGGCGGTGACAAGCAGTTCTCCAGTTCCATTTACAACTGTCACAGAGGAAAATATTCATGCCCAGGCTTTTCTTGACCCTGAGTTTTAATTTGTCTATCCAGCTAGGATTGCTTCGCTTTTTCACCGTGTTCGGAGTTGCAGTCATGGGAAATTCCGATTAAATCGGCATTTCCTACATATCCTTAGATAGAGTAGCCAAGAATTCAGCGTTATTCTTCGTCTTAGCTAGCCTTTCCAATACCCTTTGAGTGGCCTCGCCGTGGTTAGGGGAATCGCTACCTATCATATTAACTACGCGCCTGAGCAGCCACACCTGCTTCAATGTATTTTCATCCAGCAAAAGCTCTTCCCTTCTCGTACTACTAGGCATAATATTGATAGCCGGGAAGATTCTCCTCTCAGCTAATTTTCTATCCAGATGGAGTTCCATGTTCCCTGTTCCTTTGAACTCTTCATATATGAGGTCGTCCATGCGGCTGCCGGTATCCACGAGGCAAGTAGCAATAATCGTTAGACTCCCGTCTTCATCGGTGTTGCGAGCAGTGCCGAAGAAGCGCTTGGGAGGATGCAGGGCTATTGAATCAATACCACCAGATAAAGTGCGCCCGCTAGGCGGCAGAGCTAAATTGTAAGCCCGTGTAAGCCTGGTAATACCATCAAGGAGAATGACTACATCTTTGCCCATTTCCACTAGCCTTTTGGCTCTCTCTAATGCTAATTCTGCTACCCGAGTCTGGCTCTCCACTGGTTCGTCGAAGGTGGCAGCGACAACCTCGGCCTTAACCGACTTCTTCATATCAGTGACCTCTTCGGGTCTTTCTCCAATAAGGCAAACCATAAGATGAATATCATTGTAGTTAGTAGTTATGCCATTGGCAATTTTTTGAAGAAGCACAGTCTTACCTGCCTTAGGTGGTGACACAATAAGCCCTCGTTGCCCCCGGCCTATAGGTGCCACAATATTAATTAGACGGGTGGATAACTCATTTGATGTTGTTTCCAGATTAATGAGCTTATTAGGGAAGATGGGTGTCAAGGTAGCAAAATTGCGGCGCGTTCTTGCCAGTTCAGGGTCAAGTCCATTGATACTCTCTACTCGAAGTAAGCCGTAGTATTTCTCGCTTTCTTTAGGAGGTCTAGCCTGGCCATAAACAGCATCGCCGTCTTTTAAGTTAAAACGGCGTATCTGGGAATTTGATACATAGACATCATTAGCACCACGCTGGAAGGTATCCTGTCGTAGGAAGCCGTAGCCCTCACTGATGATTTCTAAAACGCCCGTTACAAACACATTCCCCTGCTCCTCCGCTTGCGCTTGCAGGATGCGGTGGACAAGCTCGGATTTCTTCAAAGCAGAGTAGCCAATGATGCCACACTCCTTAGCTATTGCCTCCAATTCATCTCGATTTTTGCTTTCTAGTTCCACCATAGTTGACATAGTAACCTCTTTTTAAATGCTTTTCCTTTTTCCCGATTGTATCGGGATGGTTTGGTGAGGGCTTTTACAATAACCCCTCTCTCGCCATCACCCTCTTCCAGTCATTCCTAAAACGCTCGATGCCGATATCTGTCAGAGGATGTCGTATCATTTGCAGTAACACCTCATAGGGCACTGTGGCAATATGTGCACCAATCCTAGCTGCTGCTAAACAATGTTGAGGATGTCTGATACTGGCAGCGATAACTTGCGTTGGGAGTTGATAATAATCCAAATACTCCACTATGTCAGCCACCACGTTCATTCCGTCCTCGCCAATGTCATCTAATCTGCCCACAAAAGGGCTTACAAAAGTGGCTCCTGCTGCTGCCCCTAGCAAAGCCTGGTTCAAGGTAAAGCATAGAGTGAAATTCACCTTTATGTTTTCCTTGACCAGCACTGAGGTGGCCTCCACTCCTTCAAGGCTTGCAGGTATCTTAACCACAATGTTATCCGCCCATTTAGCTATTTCCCTAGCCTCAGCTACCATTGCTTGAACATCCTGGCCCAATACCTCGGTAGATACCGGACCAGGAACGATAGAGCAGATTTCCTGGACTAACTCTCGATAATCAACATTACCTTCCCGCGATACAAGGCTAGGGTTAGTGGTTACCCCCACAACCACTCCTAGCCTTACTCCGTGGCGAATATGTTCTATATTGGCAGTATCTAAAAATATCTTCATCTCATTAATTCAAAGGCAGGCTTGTTTGAGCACCTTCAACAAGCGTTTCCTTGGCTGCCCCAACAAATCCCACAAACAACGGGTGAGGAGAATCAGGACGAGATTTAAATTCAGGGTGAAATTGGCAGGCAAGCATCCAAGAATGCTCGCGCAATTCAACAATCTCCACTAACTTCCCATCCGGAGATAATCCGGAAGGTACAAGACCAGCTTCCTTCAATGGCTGGCGGAAATTAGACCAGCTTCCTTCAATGGCTGGCGGAAATTATTGTTAAACTCATAACGATGGCGATGCCTTTCATAGACTATTTCGCTGCCATAGGCTCGAGCTGCTATTGTCCCCGCTACCAGATGACAAGGATAAGTCCCAAGCCTCATGGTCCCCCCCCTTTGCTCTATGCCATGCTGTTCAGGGAGGAGATCGATGACAGGATAAGCGCTACTAGCATCAAACTCAGTGGAATTTACTTTGTCAGTATGAAAAACATGACGACCAAATTCGACGACCATAGTTTGCATCCCCAAGCATAAGCCCAAGTAAGGAATTTCCCTTTCTCGGGCAAATTTGGCAGCTCTTATCATGCCCTCAATTCCTCGATAACCAAAGCCACCAGGAACAATTATGCCTTGAACTTGTCCGAGTTTCTCATCAGCCAGGCCATCCAATTGCTCTGAATCCAACCACTCTATTTTCACCTCACGATTGTGAGCCAATGCCGCATGGCACAATGCTTCGCGCACGGAGTAATATGCATCCTGGAGTTCCACGTATTTGCCTACCAGTCCAATAATCACAGGTTCTTTAGGAGCTTTCAGCCTGGCTACTATGTCTCGCCATTCTTCTAAATTACTTCTCTCGCCTCTTAATCCCAATCGGCGAACTACCAATTCCCCTAACCCGGCATCCTCAAGCACCAGGGGCACCTCGTAAATAGTTTCGCTGGTAACCAGAGAGATAACCGCCTCTTTATCTACGTCGCAAAATAATGATATTTTGTCCTTTATCCCCTCAGATATCTCCTTATCGCTGCGACACAATATAGCATCGGGCTGAATACCAATTCTCCTCAGCTCATTGACGCTGTGTTGAGTGGGCTTGGTCTTTAGCTCGTTGGTGGCAGCGATGTGCGGTAAAAAAGTAACGTGAATGTATAGCACATTATCTCTGCCTTCATCCTTTCTCATTTGCCTTATAGCTTCGAGGAAGGGTTGTCCTTCAATATCCCCCACCGTCCCCCCAACTTCAACAAGCATTAAATCAGCCCGGGATATTTCGGCCACTTCCCTTATCCGCCTCTTTATTTCATTGGTTACATGGGGAACCACCTGAATTGTACCCCCCAGGAAATCTCCCTGCCTCTCCTGAGCAATTACCGAAGAATAGACTTGACCGGAAGTAACGTTAGAGGCTTGGGTTAGCTCTACTCCGATAAACCTCTCATAATGTCCCAAGTCCAAATCAGTCTCAGCACCATCCTGAGTAACAAACACTTCACCGTGCTGGTAAGGAGACATCGTTCCCGGGTCAACATTCAGGTAAGGATCAAGCTTTTGTACAGAGACAGATATACCACGGCTTTTCAATATTTTCCCTATAGAGGCTACTGAAATTCCCTTCCCTACAGAACTAACTACGCCACCAGTAATAAAAATGTATTTGCTCACTGCTCATTACAAGAGTATATTACACGAGTATAAAGAAAACTAAATCCTGCAGGTTGATATTAGAATGCGAAACAAACCCGAATCCTACTGCATTATAGAAAGTCACAGTTAGAATTGTCAAGTCTGGGATTTGAATCATCCAAAATCTAACCGAAGGGGGAGTTGTTGAATCACAAAAAATCTAACCA
>JGI24025J20009_10002618_pt1 | contig 12772 bp, 9 predicted proteins | sample Cruoilmetagenom3_FD_20009 | JGI IMG/M metagenome (IMG submission 20009)
TAATTCTTTTTTCCACTTTTGGGTTGGTTTTGGCAAGCGTAGCTTTAGTGATTGTTTCCCTGCCATCGCCTAGGCGTTTAAGCACTTTTCCCTATCCGGCTTCAACCTTAATCTATGATCGGAATGGCAAATTACTGTATGAAATTTACAGCGAGAAAAATCGGGTACCGGTAAAATTGGAAGAAGTGCCCGAATATTTAATTCAGGCCACCCTAAGCATTGAAGACAAGAATTTTTATCACCATCATGGCTTTGATTTAAAAGGCATTAGCCGGGCGGTTTACAATATTATTTTTCGCCGCCGTCTTCAGGGGGGCTCGACTATTACCCAGCAGTTGGTAAAAAATGCCCTTCTTACTCCGGAGCGGACCTGGAAAAGAAAGATAAAAGAAGCAATTTTGACTTTGGCGACTGAAATAATTTATAGCAAAGACCAGATTTTAGAAATGTATTTTAACCAGACTCCTTATGGAGGAACGGCTTGGGGAATCCAAGCAGCAGCTAAAACTTATTTTGACAAAGACGCGGCTAATTTGAATTTAGCCGAAAATGCGATGCTTGCGGGCTTGCCCGCTTCGCCCACTCGTTGTTCGCCTTTTATTCATCCGGACGCCGCTGAAAATCGCCAACATTTAGTTTTGGATCAAATGGTTGAGAGTGGTTACCTTAATCAAGAACAGGCCGACGAAGCAAAAAAAGAAAAACTAAACTTTACCTTTCCAGGAGCCAAAATCAAAGCGCCTCATTTTGTTTTTTATGTTAAAGAGCAGTTAGTGGAGAAATATGGTCAGGCCATGGTTGATCAAGGGGGTTTGCGGGTTAAAACCACTTTGAATTTAACTATTCAGGATTTTGCCCAAAGTACAATTGCTAGTGAAGTAGCTAAGCTAAAAAGGCAGTGGGTTTCTAATGGCGGTGCCTTAGTAACTCAACCCAAAAGCGGAGAAATTTTAGCGATGGTTGGTTCAAAAAATTATTTTGCCGATGATATTGATGGTAAATTTAATGTAACCACTGCTTCCCGCCAACCAGGCTCGTCAATCAAGCCTCTTAATTACGCTACTGGTTTGGTTACTGGCCGAGTTACTCCCTCAACTGTTTTTAACGACGTGCCCACTTGTTTTTTGGTTCCTGGCCAAAAAGCCTATTGTCCGCGCAATTACGACGGCCTTTTTCACGGGCCGGTTCAATTACGCTACGCCCTGGGCAACTCCTTTAACATCCCGGCGGTGAAGATGCTAACAGTCAATGGTTTGGAAAGTTTTATTGCTACCGCTTCGGCGATGGGAATTGAAAGTTTTTCTAATCCGGAAAATTACGGTCTTTCTTTAACTTTGGGGGGTGGGGAAGTAAAAATGACCGAAATGGCCACCGCCTTTGGCACTTTGGCTAATTTGGGCGTTCGGCAAGATTTAGTGGCAATTTTGGAAGTTAAAGATCGGGATGGTAATGTTTTAGAACAATACCAGGGTCGTTATGGCAAGCGGATTTTACCGGCGGAAGTGGCTTATTTAGTGAATGATATTTTGCTGGATAACAACGCTCGCAGCGCCGTTTTTGGGAGTAACTCCTTACTGGTGGTTAAAGATCATCCGGAGGTTTCGGTTAAAACCGGAACTACTAATGATAAACGAGATAACTGGACTATTGGTTATAACTCGGAAGTGGTAGTGACAGTTTGGGTGGGTAATAATGATAATGCGCCCATGAGTGCCGTTGCCTCCGGTGTTACCGGTGCTTCGCCAATTTGGAACAAAGTGATTAGTTTTGTTTTAAAAGACAAGCCTCAGCGTTTTCCCACTCGGCCGGACACAGTTACTGGGAAAACTATTTGTAATGAAACAGGGATGTTGCCGCCCCCAGAGGGGTGTACTGGTCGTTACGAATATTTTGTTAAAGGATTTGAGCCAAAAATGGCGGTGGCTTTGCGCCAGCCAATTTTAATTGAAAAAGATACTAATCAGCCGGTCCAGCCTGGGGAGGAAAAAGAAAATTTGGAATGGCAGGAGCGCCTAATTAACCGAGATCCTTTAGGAAGTATTTTTTGCTTTGATTGTCCGCCCCTGGCCGATTCGCCTGACCAGCCCTGGCTCACTGCTAATATTTATGTTCCTAACAATCGCGACCCATTCGTTGCCCCCGGCGTGTCTGAATAAATAAAAAACCCCCGCACCCCCAAGGTGGGCTTTGACTCCTCGGGGGTGGACTATTTGATTTGATGGTTCGAATCATTGTATAGCTTGCTAAAAATTGCTACTATCAAAATAGTTTTACAGGGGCATTTCGGATAAGAGTGAGTTATTTTGGTTTAATTGATAATATGCAAAAACAATTAAAAGATTTTATTGGTGAGATAAAATTTGCGAAAGGCTTGAATGCTTATGATGAAGCAACAACTAAGCAAATAATAATTATACGAATTCTAAATCTTTTGGGGTGGAACATATTTGATGTTGAAGAAATCAAGCCTGAATATCCCGTTGATCCTCAAAATAGTAATGAAAAAGTAGATTATGCTTTAGCGAAAGACACAAATAATATGGTTTTTGTCGAGGCTAAAGCAGTAAGAATTGATTTAGAAGATTGGGAAGAAAAATTCTGCAATTACTGCTTTAAAAATAATGTAGCCTTGGGTGTTTTAACAAATGGTATCTCTTGGTGGTTTTATTTACCAAGAGCAAAAGGAAGTTGGTACGAAAGAAAATTTTATTCCATTAGCCTAATTCAGCAGGATGTGGATGCGATTGTTTCAAAATTTATTGCTTTTTTATCGAAACAAAATGTTACAAATGGCAAAGCGGAAAAGAATGCTAGAAAAACATACAAGTCAAGACAAAAAAATCAAATAATCAAGAAGGCATTACCTCAAGCATGGAATACTTTAATTTCTTCTGAAGATGAATCGTTTATGGATTTGTTCAATGACATGTTGGAGAAGATTAGTGGTTATCGCGCAGAGCCCGAAGAATTAGCAGAATTCTTGGAAAAAAACAAAGCTAGGTTATTAATTTTGAAAGAACAATCTCTACAAGTGAAAAAAAGAACAAGAAAAAGTGAATATGAAACACAAATAGAAGGAGAAAGAACAAGCAACTATGTTAGGACAGGTTTTACGAAAAAAAAGATTAATGCATTCATATTTAACAATAAAAAGTACGAAGCTAAGTCTTGGCAACAATTATTATCAATTATTTGTGAGGAAGTAAGTAATTTACACAAAAATGATTTTAATAGGGTTCTTTCGTTAAGAGGTACAAAAAGACCTTATTTTACAAAAAATCCTGATGAATTGAGAATCCCTAAAAAAATTAAAGGAACCGATATGTTCGTTGAAACACATTGGAGCGCGAATAGTATTGTTAAGCTATGTGAGAATGTTTTAAGCTTATTTGGATATAAAAACAGTTTAAAAATCGAATTGGATTAGGCCAGAGCCCCAAACTATCATTTTCTAAATAAATTTAGCTAAAAATTATGAAAGAAATTGAGCCAGGAATATATCGACATTATAAGGGTAAAGAGTATCGGGTTATTGGAGTTGCTCGCCACAGCGAAACCTTAGAAGAATTGGTGATTTATCAACAGCTATATAGCTCGAAAAAATTCCCAGTAGGTAGTTTTTGGGTTCGCCCTAAGTCAATGTTTAAGGAAGAAGTTGATGTAGACGGCCAGAAAATCTCTCGCTTTGAATTTGTTGAAAAATAGTTTTTTGGATAAAAACGCTCTTTTGCCTATGTAGTTTTGTTACTGTTAATTATATAATAGGTTATAATGACTTGGGCTAGACAAGTGACCAGTATTTTGTTCAAATTTTTTTATCTTCTTGGTCGGCCTCTGTATTTATCGTTGCTCTTTTTAGCGAGAATATTCGGTAAGATAGGGTATTTAATAATAAGTTTTTTTGAAAGTTTGCTCAACGTTATCTTGTCGTGGCGGAAAAGGATTCTCAGTTGGCAGCCAACTTTACCCCGTTTTCGTTTGCCTCGCCCCCGTTTGCCCCGTCTTCGCTTGCCCTTGCCCAAAGTTAAACTCCAGCACTACTGGCTTAGTTTTTTTATTTTTTTGGCGGTTGGTTTGGCTGGAGCTTATGGTTTTTATCTGGCGATTTTAAAAGATTTACCTTCTCCCCAAAAATTGATTGATCGCTCCTTAGCTTTAACGACCAAAATTTATGATCGTAAAGGAAACCTGCTTTATAAAATCTACCGAGAGCAAAACCGGACTTTAATTCCTTTAAAAGAAATACCTCAGGAGGTAGTTGAGGCTACAATTGCGGTTGAAGATTGGGGATTTTGGACTCATAGCGGCCTTTCTTGGCGGGGGATCGTTCGAGCTGCCAAACACAACCTTTTTAATCCGGATAAAAGCCTAGCGGGGGGCTCAACTATTACTCAACAGCTGGTGAAAAATGCGCTTCTGGATTCTGAAAAAACCTGGCGACGGAAAATTAAGGAAGCAATTTTGGCCGTTTTAGTAGAACAGCATTTTTCCAAAAAAGACATTTTGCAAATGTATTTTAATGAAGTCCCTTATGGCGGGATGGCTTATGGAATTGAAGAGGCGGCCCAAAAATATTTTGGCAAGTCAGTACGAGAGGTTAACTTGGCCGAGGGTGCTTTGCTGGCTGGTTTGCCAGCTGGGCCTACCCGGTTTTCCCCTTTTGGAGCCTATCCTGCTTTAGCCAAGGAAAGACAAAGCCGGGTTTTAGCCTCTATGGTGGAAGCAGGATATTTAACTAATGAAGAAACAGAAGCAGCGCGCAAAGAACCACTGCGCTTTAGTTTAAAAAATATTTCCATTTTAGCTCCCCACTTTGTTTTTTATGTTAAGGATTTGCTCGCCCAAAACTGGGGGGAAACGATGGTGGAAGAAGGGGGCTTGGAAGTGATCACTAGTTTGGATTTGGATTTGCAACTCAAGGCTGAGAAGATTGTAAAAGAAGAGTTGGGCCAAATTGCTCACTTGGGGGTAAGTAATGCCGGGGTTTTAATTGTTCGACCTAAAAACGGGGAAATTTTGGCCATGGTTGGTTCCCGGGATTATTTTGATTTTAGCAATGATGGCAATGTTAACGTTACTTTAAGCAAGCGTCAACCGGGTTCAGCCATTAAGGTGATTAATTATGCAGTTGCTTTGCAAAATGGGTTTACCCTGGCGACTATTATTCCAGACACTCCGATTACTTTTCGCTCTCCTTACCAGGAGCCTTATTCGCCCCGTAATTACGATGGGAAGTTTCACGGGAATGTTTCTTTACGTACTGCCCTAGGCTCTTCTTTTAACGTTCCAGCCGTTAAAGTTTTAGCTGCTTTAGGGGTGGAGCGGATGATTGATATGGGTCAAAAAATGGGAATTACTACTTGGGAAGACAGGTCCCGTTTTGGTTTGTCTTTAACCTTGGGTGGGGGAGAAATTAAAATGATTGACCTAGCTCAGGCTTATGGTGTGCTGGCTAATTTAGGTCAAAAAGTAACTCTGACTCCTTTTTTGAAAATCAAGCCTTCGATTGGTAAAAAAAGCTTGTTTTTTGATCTGGCTTGGCAAAATCAGACGGAGGCGGTTTTAGATCCGGGGGTGGCCTTTTTACTTAATGACATTCTCTCTGATAACCAAGCCAGGGCGATGGGCTTCGGTTTGCACTCTTTGCTTAATATTCCCAACCATGCCATGGCTGTTAAAACCGGGACGAGTGACAGTCTTCGTGATAATTGGGCAATTGGTTACACGCCTGAGTTTTTAGTGGCAGTTTGGGTGGGTAATAATGATAATACTCCCATGAGCCGAATTGCCTCGGGGATTACCGGAGCAACTCCGATTTGGAGAAGAGTTGCGGATTTGCTTTTGGAAAAATATCCGGCCACTGGCTGGGAAAAACCGGATAATGTAGTTAAAATTTCTATTTGCCGCTCGACAGGCACTTTGCCTTGCGAGGGCTGTCCCCAGGTGGGAGAAGAATATTTTTTACAAGGAACAGCGCCCCAGGAGCACTGCTCGCCTTCCTGGTTTCTGGCAAAGGAAGAAAATCAGTCTGAAGAAACCAAAAACCAGTAGATTTCGCGAGTCAAGTCAACGATTAGTTTTTCCGCTTCTTGGTAATTAATATTTTTAGAAAGAAAGACCAAGATAATTGGCTTTTCTGGTACTAAAACTAAGCCGGCATCAGCAGCGACTTTAGTATCGCTGCCAACTTTATGGGCAACTTTAACTCCTTGGGGCACACCTTTTGGGATCCGGTTTTCAAAATCAGTGTTAGTTAGGTTTTCCATAAATTTATTCGTATATTTTTGATTAAAAATTTCTTGTTGATAGAGTTTTTTAAAGAAAAGGGCTGTGTCTTGGGCCGTGGTTGTATTTTCTTCCAGGCAAGTATTAACCATCCCCATTCCAAAAGCATTGCGGGAAATGGCTTGATCGGTAAGCAATCTTTTGATCATGGTAGAAGCAGTGTTGTCTGATTGGTTTAAGGACAAAAAAACCAATTTTTCTAAATTCACTTTAAAGCCAGTTGAGTTAGTGTTTAGACTGCCCTCTCCGCCTCGAATATCTTCTTGAGCAAGAGTCATTTCTTCAGTTAGTTGGCGCTCGCCTTTTTGAATTTGCTGGTAAAGGGTAGCCGCGGTGGGCAACTTAGTTAAGGAAGCGGCAGGAAAGATTGTTTTTGGTTGATGTGACCAAATAAAATCGCCCTCTACTTCCTCAACCCAAATAGCCCAGTTGTTTTCTTGGCCCTTGATCAGGGGGTTAATAATTGCTTGTAGTTGCTCAGGCGATTTTTTCCCTTGCGGATTAAGGTTGATAATTGAGTTTTTAAAAGAGGACAGTTGAGGCAGTTTTAAATTAAATTTTGGTTTTTGCCAATTAGTGCTCAAGTAAAAGATAAAACTTAAGCCAATCGTAACTCCCAGCACCAGGCCAATTGTTTTTCTTTCCTTGGCCAGATCCTTTTTCTTTATTTTATTTTTTTTCCCATCAATGATTTTTTTTCTGGCAAAAGTTAGGGTTTTTTCAACCATTTTTTTATCTCCTTTTTGGTAAGCAAGCCGGTTTTAGCTCCAAAGTGGCTAACTACCGAGGCGCCGTTGGTTAATCCCCAGCGGGCCGCTTGTTTAGGGGTTTTTTGGTAAAATAAGCCGGCTATCAGTCCGCTGGCAAAAGCGTCGCCGGCGCCAGTAGTTTCCATTGCCCTAGTCTTTACTGCTTTAAGGTGAATTTTTTTGCCCTCCTGGGGAAAGACTAAATAGCAACCCTTTTGGCTTTGGGTAATGGCAATTAAAGGAACAGGAAGTTTAAAAACCTTTGGCCAAAAACTGCTTGCTTCTAATTTTTGATTCAGCAACTCTTCTGCTTCTTTTTGGTTAAGNGCTAAAAATTGAACTTTATTTAGCAAGGGGAGCAGTTTATCTTTTTGAGCCAGTTCCCTTGAGCCTGGATTCCAGAAAAGTTTAATATTATTAGTTTTGGCATGATTAATTATTTTTTTAGCTAGTTTTAAATTTCCTTCCAAAGAGGCAAGGTGAAAATAGCTGCTTTTAAGCTTATTCCAATTGATGTTTCCACTCTCTAGCCTGGTCGGACCGCGGGAAACTAAAATTACTTTTTTACCCAAAGAATTTACTAAAATAGTGGAAGAGTCAGTTTTTTCACCTGGCTGGATCGCTAAAAGTTTTGTCCAAACATTTTCTTGTCGTAGTTGGTCAATAATTAAAGGGGCAAACTGGTCTTGGCCAAGCCTGGCCACCACCGCGGTTTTTAAACCCAAGCGGGATAACCCAACTGAGACATTGGTGCCGCCACCGCCACTGCTAACCATTTTTTGGTTAACCTCAATCTTAGAATCGTATGGAAGAGTCAGTTTTTTCCCAAACTGCAAGCTTTCTAAAAAAAAATCAATAGTGGCCGAGCCAAAAGCAATGGCGTCAAAAAAATCACTCATGCTAATAATTCCAACACTTTCCGCTTGACTGCTTGCTTGACGGGTTTAAGTAATTCATACACTTTTTTGCCCTGATATTGGGAAAGCTGGTTTTTTAGAGCGTTAAAATAGGTAGTCCGAAGTAAACTGTTGATGTTGATTTTGGCCACTAACCTTTCTTCCAGGGCTTTTTTAAGCTGATCTAAAGGGACGCCAGAGCCGCCGTGCAGGGTCAGTAGGGTTTCGCCCACAGCCCTTTTTGTACTTTTTAGACGCTCAAAGTCGAGATTTTCCGGTTTTTGGGGGTCAATTCCGTGTTTGTTTCCTGCAAAAACAGCGATTAAATCAACCTTAGTTTTTTCTACAAATTCCGCCGCTTTGGCTGGATCAGTGTTTTCTGGCTGGGGTTCGCCTTCAACCAAAACGCCTTTAGCGTGAGCTAACCCTACTACTTGAGCAGTTTTGGTTATATTTTCTTCCCAAGGTAAAGTGGAACCATCAAAATGAACCAAGTCAAAGCTTAGATTGACGGCTTTTTGCAAGAGGTTTAAACTTTTTCCGTGGTCAATGTTAAAAAAAATATTCTTACCCTGATGGGGCTTTAGTAAATTAACAAAATTTTCCAACCCCCAAAAATCAGCTTCGCCAGAAGATAATTGGAGAATAGCGAGGGTTTGTTTTTCTTGTAAAGCCGAAAAAACTGCTTTAAAAATCGTAAAATCATCCATATTAAAAGCAAAAAGGGGCTGTTGGATTAAAGCTTGTTTTAAATCCATAATTCATTTTAGCACAAAGCCTGCGTTATTTTTTGTAAAATTTTATGATATAACGATGGCTATGGTTGTAGCTAGTGCAGAACAAAACCTGGGAGCTTACGAAGAAACAGTTGCTGCTTGGCAGCAGGAATTTACCAATACGGGCTTCTTTAGAAGGGACAGGCAGTCGAGAAAAATTTGGATTGTTGCTGACCCAGGCTGGAAATTTAAACAAGGAGACAAACAAGTATTAGTTTTTGCGCCCAGTGGGACAGTGTATAATGTTTTGGTTCCTGGAAGTGGTTTTTCAGCTGACGACTATTTGCGTCCAGAGCTTACTGTTGATTTCAGAAAATTATTAGAAGTATTGTCTTCTGGGGAAATTGAATCGGTTGGAGAAGATATTTTTGAGATACCAGCGGATATTGTTGTTGAACGAACCAGGTTAGCCTCGTATCGTGATCTTGGGCCTAGGTTTAAAGTAAGTAGATTGGAATGGGATCCTAATAAGCCGGACAATGATGCGGTAGGGATACACAGAAGGCTAACAAAAGCTAAAAAGACTTATGATATTGAAGCAAAAGCGCAAGGCCGAATTTAACCCCTTTTTACTAGTTTGAAATTTTTTCAGCAAAGCTAGTTTTGTGATATACTTTTTTGGTGAAGTTTAAAAAACCTCTTTTTGTGCTGTTAATTTTTTCTTTGCTGGTAAATTTTGTTTTAGGGTTTAAATTATTTTCGCCGGAATCAATTTCAAAAAAAGGCAGAACTGTTGTTGCTACTCGGGTGATTGATGGCGATACCTTTATAGTGAATGGGGGCGAGTGCATTCGTTTGGCGGGAATTGACGCGCCTGAATATTCAGAGGCTTGTTTAAGCACCGAGGCTAAAGAAAAACTAGAAGAGTTGATTTTAGGCAAAAAAGTGGAATTAAAAGTAATTGGGCCAGGTAAGTTTAACCGGACTATAGCTTTTGTTTTTGTGGATGATATTTTGGTAAGCAGGCTTCTCTTATCGGAAGGATTGGGGGTAGTTATTGAAACAGAATCTGAATATTTGCCCCAGCTGCTTCAGGCCGAACTTGAAGCCCAAAAATTAAAAAAAGGAATTTATTCGTCTTTGTGTTTGTCTCCTAAAAACTGTCAAATTAAGGGTAATTATCGGCGGGATAGAGGCACGAAAATTTATCACCTGCCTGATTGTTATAACTACGAAAAAATTGTGATTAACGAAAGCAAGGGTGATTACTGGTTTTGTTCCGAAACCGAAGCCCGAGCAGCGGGCTTTGTTAAATCCTTGGATTGTCTGGAGTAGATAAAAATTCCAGTTGACAGGGTGGGTTTGCCCCTATATAATAGTTTCACTCTTTTAAAAAGAGCTGTTTTTGGGTAAAAACCCGGTTGGCGACGATAAGCCGCCTAAATTCAACTTAATGAGAAGAAAAACACATTTCTTGGTCAAAAAAATACTGATATTCTAGTCAAGGTGTGCCTTCTAAGGGAATTTAAAGCCGGGGTTTATCCCCCGGTTTTTTAACGGGGCCGATAGCTCAGTTGGCTTAGAGCACTGCATTTGCAATGCAGAGGTCGGCGGTTCGAGACCGCCTCGGTCCACTTGTCCGCCAATTGGTGGGCTGCACCTTAACATCATCAAGTTTAATTGACTAAAGAATCAGATTGTTAATGAAAGAAAGTATCTTGCAGTAAGGTAGACGGTGGATGCCTTGGTGGTAAGAGCCGAAGAAGGACGCGGCAGGCGGCGATACTCGTCGGGTAGGTGTCTGCAACCTATGATCCGGCGGTTTCCGAATGGGGTAACCCTCTCCGATGTTGAATCGGAGGATCCCGAAATTTCGGGAGGGTAAGCTGGGGAACTGAAACATCTTAGTACCCAGAGGAAAAGAAAACAGTAGTTATTCCCTTAGTAGCGGTGAGCGAAAAGGGAGAAGCCCAAAGGGGTCGATATTTCGACCCCGGTTGTAGGACTCTGATAGTCTGAACTGAAAAAATAATTGAAGGCCTTGGAAATGGGCCACCAGAGAAGGTGAAAGTCCTGTAAATGAAATTTGATTAAGTCCAAGTTAGAGCACCTGAGTACCACGGAACACGCAAAACTTCGTGGGAATCTTCCGGGGCCACCCGGAAAGGCTAAATACTTTTACCGACCGATAGCGTATAGTACCGTGAGGGAAAGGTGAAAAGAACCCCGGGAGGGGAGTGAAATAGAACCTGAAACCGTTTACTAACAAACAGACAGAGGGTCGAAATTTCGGCCTGATGTCGTGCCTATTGAAGAATGAGCCGGCGAGTTTTCGTTAAGTCGCGAGTCTAAGGCCAAATTTTGGCTGGAGGCGTAGGGAAACCGAGTCTGAATAAGGCGATTAGCGGCTGGCGGAACACCCGAAACCGAGTGAGCTAACCATGGGCAGGGTGAATTCCGACGAAAGTCGGAAGGAGGCCCGAACCAGTAGGGGCTGCAAACCCTTTGGATGACCTGTGGTTAGAGGTAATATGCCTATCGAACTCGGAGATAGCTGGTTCTCCCCGAAATATATATTGGTATAGCGCCTGATCATAATCTGCTTGGGGGTAGAGCGACTGAATGAACATTTGGGGAGCAATCTCCAGTGTTCAACCAAACTCCGAATACTGAGCAGTCAGTCAGGTAGTCAGTCTAGCCGGGCTAAGCCGGTTAGGCGAAAGGGAAACAACCCAGACTCCCGTTTAAGGTCTCTAAGTGTCTTGTTAAGTGGGGAAGGAGGTGATCGATCCTAGACAGCTAGGAGGTTGGCTTAGAGGCAGCCATCCTTTAAAGAAAGCGTAACAGCTCACTGGTCAATACGGATAGATTGCGCCGAAAATTTACCGAGGCTAAAACAGACCACCGAAGACGGAGAATTCGTTCGTAGAACAAGAATTTTCAATGATCAATTTTCAATTTTCATTCAAATAACAATTCTCAATGATCAAACAATAAAAAACGCCTTCTTTGTTTGTAAATTGGAATTTGGAACTTGATTGTAAATTGGATTTTGAAAATTGGAATTTCTCGCTCTGCGAGCGAGTTGGTAGGGGAGCGTTCCCAGGGCAGTGAGGCCTCGCCGTGAGGCGGGGTGGAGCGCTGGGAAGCGAGAATGCCGGCATGAGTAGCGTAAATCCGGTGAGAATCCGGATCGTTGAATGCCCAAGGTTTCCTCAGCAACGTTTGTCGTCTGAGGGTTAGGCGAGCCTAACATGAGGGTCGAATTTCGACCGTAGTGGATGGACAGCTGGTTAATATTCCAGCCCCGTTGTCAATTCGTTATTACAAAAGGAGGGACGTATCGGGAGAGGTGGGGTGTGGCAGTGAAATTGCCGCATCGGTCAGTCAAGTTAGAGGTGATAGGCAAATCCGTCACCTTGTTTTAAGGCGAGACTGGCAGAAATTTTGACTTCGGTCAGGAAATCCCGTTGGGTTCTGGTACCAAGAAAAGCTTCGTTTGGAGAATTGATAGCGTTCGTACCGAAAACCGACACAGGTGGGCAGGTTGAGTATACTAAAACGATCGGAAAAAAGAGGGTCAAGGAACTCGGCAAAAAAGCTAGGCGTAATTTCGGGAGATGCCTTGGCACGTACAATTTTCGCGCTTGCGTGGAAAATGTTACGTGCTCGCAGCGAACGAGTGCTCGGCGACTGTTTATCAAAAACACAGGTCTCTGCAAACCCGCAAGGGGAAGTATAGGGGCTGAAGCCTGTCCAGTGCCAGAAGGTTAAGGGGCGGGGTGGGTCGAAATTTCGACCTGCTTCAAACCGAAGCCCTGGTGAACGACGGTCCTAACTCTAAGGATCCAAAGGTAGCGAAGTCCATTGTCTGGTAAGTTCAGACCAGTATGAAAGGCCTCACGACCGAGCAACTGTCTCGACCCTTTATCCGGTGAAATTGAAATACCGGTGAATATGCCGGTTAGTTACTGCAGGACAAAAAGACCCCGTGGAGTTTTACTGAAGCTTAACATTGACAAGAATTTGGTAATTGTCGAGAATAGGTGGGAGGGCCGATTATTCGGCCCGCCAGTGGAATACCACCCTTTATCATGTTTGCGTCTTACCTAGGCCCGATGGATAC
>JGI24025J20009_10002619_pt1 | contig 12769 bp, 9 predicted proteins | sample Cruoilmetagenom3_FD_20009 | JGI IMG/M metagenome (IMG submission 20009)
GGGTCGCTTTCTTAGCTGCTGCTGTGTTTATTGGTGGCGTAATCCTGTCCGTGCTGCGGCTGCGGCGGGTACGGTCAACTGGTGCGGCCATGGCCTGGGGTCTGGCGTTGCTACTTCTTGCTTGGGCCGTGCTTGAATACGTCTGGGCCTGGCGCTTGATTCCCGGACCATATTCGATATCCTGAAGCCATAACCAACTATGAACAGTAACATCTGGTTTGCCTTAATGCTGTCGGCCCTTGCCGGGCTGGCAACNACCNTNGGCAGCGTTCTCGGCGTCGTGGTCAGAAAGCCAGGGCCGAAGTTTTTGTCAATGAGCCTGGGTTTTTCGGCTGGCGTAATGGTTCTGGTTTCGTTTGTGGAGCTTTTGCAGACCGGGGTTGAGACAGTTGGATTCCCGGCCGGGATAGCAGCATTCTTTGGAGGAATGATTGTTATGTTCCTGATTGATGTTTCGATACCGCATTACTATAAAGCTGAGAAATATACCGGTTGGAAGAAAGGCTCACCAGCATTGATGAAAACCAGCCTGCTGGTGGCTCTGGGAATCGGCATTCACAACCTGCCTGAAGGGATGGCCGCATTTGCCGGTGCGCTGCAAAGCCAGAACCTTGGGATTGCGATTGCGGTGGCGATAGCGATTCATAATATTCCAGAAGGTTTGGCAGTTTCAGTTCCGGTTTATGCGGCAACCGGTTCACGCAAAAAGGCGTTCTGGTGGTCGTTTCTGTCCGGGGTTGCGGAACCGGTCGGGGCCGGACTTGGGGCTCTGGTATTGATGCCGTTTCTGACACCGGCGGTTTTGGGTTGGGTCCTGGCGGCGGTCGCCGGAGTGATGGTTTTCATTTCCTTTGATGAGCTGATACCGGTGGCCCATTCTTATGGGCACGAGCACCTGAGCATCTTCGGTGTCATTATCGGCATGGCGGTGATGGCATTGAGCCTCTGGCTGCTGGGCTAGAAACTCAGGGTCAGACCGACCACTAATTCCTTCTTGACAATCTGTCAGTAGAAGTTATACTGACATCATGAAAACAAAGGAACTTCTGAGGTCGCTCGGTCTTTCGAGATATGAAACAGAGGTTTATGATGCCCTTGTCAGGGTGGAAAAGGCCAAGGTTCAAGACTTAGCCAGGATGGTTACAGTGCCGAGACCGCAGATATATGTAGCGTTGGGCAAGCTGATGAACAAAGGGATGTGTAACGAAACCAGAGGAAAGGTAAGTTACTACTCAGCAGTCGCACCCGGTGTTGCTTTTCAGGATGTGCTACGGAAGCAGGAAGAGGCCCTCCAGGCCAGGACCGAAGGTGTCAAAAAACTGGCTGAAGTCTTTGTGCGGTCTGAGAAGGAAGATGTGCCCAATGACTTTGTGCAGGTTCTCAAAGGTCGGCAGATAAAGGAGTTCATGGACAGAATGGCGCAGGATGCCACCGATGAGGTGCTGACTTTCTTCAAATCGGCTCAGGAGAAAAGCGAGAAATCACTCGAAGGTGCGGTGAAACTGGAGGCAAGCATATTGAACAGGGGCGTCAGGGTCAGGTGTCTTTATGAAAAGGAAGGTATCATGAATCGGGAGATTGTGCCGGTTCTGAAAAAATTGCTTGGGTATGGAGAAAAAGGCAGGGTGGTTAGCTCAGTGCCGATGAATATGTCTACTTTTGATAACCGTGCGGTCCTGTTCACACTAACCAGTGTGAAGAACGATGTCACTGTATTTGTTTTCAATCATCCGGCACTGGTTGCCACGATGAGGGCAAGCTTTGAGTTTCTCTGGCAGAAAGGCCAGGACNTGGCAGCGGTTCTGGAGAGCAAAGAGGAGGAGCAATGAGGTATTTTACGATAATCGGAATGTTCTGTGCCTTGCTCGGGTTTTCACTGGTGCAAGCACAGACAGATTCAGGGTATATCGGCCGGGTTGATACCATTGGCGGCACAACTTATGACTGGCAATTTGACCTTTCGGTCCGGCGCAGGATTGTGAATTCGCCTGATTATGGAATTCATGTCATCTGGCTGCATTCAGCCGACACTTGTCCGTTCTACAACGTGAGCGGCCGGTACAATTTCTATGACTACTCGGCCAGGAGTTGGAACTGGATTGACCCTGATTTCATGCAAGGCGGGGTGAATGTGTTCACTGACCGGTGCGGCTATCCTGGTTTGGACGCTGACCCGACGACTGGAATTGCGGTCATCTCTTGCCATACCGGTTTTCCAATCCATCCGGTTGTTGCCCGGGATATGGCGCCTGGAGGTGGAGTGTTTGAGTACTGCATCGGCCCTGAAGGATATCTATGGCCGGTGATAGCAATCGGCCAAGGTGGACTGATACATGTCGGGCTGATTGATGATGCTTCCAGGGAAGGGGTATGTTACAGCCAGATTCGCACTTGGTGCAGTTGGGACAGTGCCGTTTCCATCGCTGTGACGTTCTATCCTGACCACAACATCGCCTCCAAGGTAACGCAGAATGTGTGCCTGGGCTGGACCGATGATAGCACGGTCGTTTTCCGTATCTCGACTGACGGCGGCACAACTTGGCAACCAGCCGAGTGGCTGTCACTGCCGCCGGCATACAGCGGAGATACAGTGCCGGTTGTTTTCACCTGGTTCCCATTCTATGACCATCATAACAGGCTGCATATCCTGGTGGATGTGATGCCATATATCAACGGCCAAGGGTATATTATGCCGGCCGAGATCTGGCACTGGTGCCCGGCAAATCCTGACTCCTGGTCTCGTATCCACCGGGCCGGATGCGCCCCGCAGAATCTGAGAGCACCGGTTGGGTACAATGCAATATATGCGTGCCGCTCAAGCATTGGCGAGGACGATGAAGGAACCCTTTTTGTCTCTTGGGAGCAGTTCGATTCGTCCAATGTAGAGCCACTCACAGACCTCCTGCGGGCCGGAATCTGGCTAGCTTCGTCCCAGGACAACGGTATGACCTGGAATCCGGTAAATAGGCTGACACCTTTGAATGCTGTGTCTCATCGTTTCCCGTGCATTGTTGACCGGATGGTAGCCGGTGCTCCTGATACGGTCGTTGTCACTTACCTGATGGACCCGCATGCCGGGTTCTTTGTCATGGGCCAAGGCCCGGCTGACTTGTGCCCGATTGTATGTCAGTTCGTGCCTGAGAACCTGCTGGGTGTCCATGAGGAACGCGGGACGCAGCACGTTCAACGCTTCATGCCATCAGCTACAATCGTGCGCGGGGTGCTGTACATTCCTGATGCGTCAGGCGTCGGGCGTAGCGCCTTGAGCGTTCTGCTCGACATCACCGGCCGGAAGGTTGCGGACTTGCATCGTGGCGTAAACAACATCCGGCATCTGGCACCGGGTGTGTATTTCCTGCAACAAGGAAAGAACAAGACAACCAAAGTCGTTATTCAAAGATAGGAGGAGGCTATGCGAAGTACGGTTGTGATGCTACTTATTACAAGTGTCGCCTGGGCGCATATCGGCACGATTGATACGGTCGGCGGCACCACTTATGACTGGCAGTTCAACGGGCCGGTGTACCGGATGCTCTGCAACTCCCCGGAATACGGCATTCATGTTGCCTGGATGTATTCGGCCTCGACTCAGACTACTTTCCCGGACCGGAGAATGCGCTATAACTTCTACGATTATGGGGCAGGTGAGTGGAACTGGATTGACCCTGACTATATGCAGTCCGGCGTGAATGTAGAAACCGAGCGTTCTGGTTATGGCAGCCTGGATGCAGACTCTGCAGGTCTGGCAATCGTTTCGTGCCATAGTGGCACGCCAATCCATCCGTCTGTTGCCCGCGATATGGCACCGGGTGCCGGTATCTTCGAGTATTGCAACGGTTCACCGGTTATGGATGATTACCTCTGGCCGCCGATTGCAGTCGGCCAGAACCAAACCACCCATTGCGCATGCCTTGATAATGCAAGCAGGGACCTGTTGTTCTACAGCCGGGTGCCGGAGTGGTGCAGGTGGGATACGGCAATCCGCNTTGCACCGCCCCAGCCAGGCCCGATGTTTCCATCGCACAATATCGCGGCATCCAAGGTCAGCCCCAACGTAGTCATTACCTGGGTGGACGCCGAGAGTGCACCGAGCCCCGGGTTCTATCGGGAGTCAAGCGATGGTGGCACGACCTGGGGTCCGCCAACGCAGCTTCCATGGCCTCCGGCATTCAGCGGTGACACTCTACCGTCTTTTCATCTAAGTTCGCTGTTTCCGTACTACGACCGGCATGACCAACTGCATATCGTTGCGGCAGTGATTTCATTCTTCCACGACCGGCTCTATCAGATGCCGGCTGAGATATGGCACTGGTGTTCATTCAACCTCCCTGAGTGGAGTAGGATTCACCGGGCCGGGTGCGACTCAGCCAATCTCCGTGGCATAATCGGGTACAACAGTCTCTACGCAGGCCGGCCCAGCATCGGCGAAGATGCCTATGGCGGACTATATGTCGCCTGGGAGCAGTTCGATTCGTCCAATGTCGAGCCAGAAACAAATCTTTTGCGGGCAGATATATTCTATGCACGGGATAATTATGACAATGGCATGACCTGGCAGCCGGCAGTGAAGATAACGAATCCGGGCACAGTGTCGCACCGATTTCCTTGCGTGATTGACTACCTATACGCAGACACCGTTTGCATCAGGTACATGATAGACCAAGTTGCCGGATTCTTTGTCCAGAATCAAGGCCCGGCAACCGATAACCCGATAGTTGTGCACAAGGTTTGGGTACCGGTTGGGATTGGCTCAGAGCCGCTTGCTGAGGTTGTCGGTTTTGAGCTCGCAGCCAGGCCGAACCCGTTTTCCGGGCATACCAGGCTGAGTTATGTGCTGCCGAGTTCAGGCCGGGTGCGACTTGCAGTCTATGACATGACCGGTCGGCAGGTTGCGCTGCTGGTTGACCGATTTCAGGCTCCAGGCCGCTACTCGGTGAACTGGCACACGGTAGACCTCAGTCCGGGTGTGTATGTGGCTAAGCTGAAAACCAGCAGTGGCTCAACTGTGAAGAAACTGGTGGTGCAGCATTAGCGAGTAAGCAAAAGGCGGCACAGAGCCGCCCTTTTGCTTTGTGCCGCGCGGCTTAGTCGGTCCGGGCCAATGCACCCATCGGGTCCCAAGGAGGAAGCAAGACAGGCTTTGTATCAAGCACTTTGAGCAGTTCCGGGGTTAGGTATTTCTTGCTGACCGTGATTTCATAAAGGTATTCGTCGAACCATTTGTCAGACATCATCATATAGCCTTTGTTACCGATTTCATTTCCCCAACTGTTCTCAACCCGCCATTTGATGGGTTTGCCGGCATCGTCCAGGTCAACGCCGGTGAGAACCATTGCATGGGTCATCCTGGAGTGGCCATAATCAAGGCGGCCGGCCTTGTCTAGCTTGAAAGGAGCGCCGTAGACCAGTTCATAATCGTAAACATTCTCATCCAGAATACCGAGTTTTCTTTCCATCATCTTGCCGACATCACAGCCGAACCAGACCACCTGGTTGTCAGCAATCATTGCGGCCGCGGCTTTTTTCAATACTCCAATCGGGACATTAAGATAGCGGACAATCTGGCCGCCGATCACGTTACCGAGATACTGAACCGTATAGAGCTTGTTGTATGGTTTGTCTTTTGTCGGTGCGTTTATCAGACAGACCATATCGTCAAGGTCAACCCCGACGAATTTGTCAAAGAATTCGGTCGGAGTGATTTGACCGTGGCGAAGGAATTTCTTGTCCTTGTTGCGCCATTCCCATAGGAAAGTCGAAGGCGGTTTTCCAAGGTGGATGACCAGCATCCGAAAGAACTCTTCCATCATAGCGCCTTTCTTCTGACGCATTTCATCCACAGAAGCGTTTCTCAGCACCTGGGCGTCTTCTCTGAGTTTGGCAACAAACATGCTGTTCATTATCCGCGAATCGCTGCTGTCATGGGTTTCCGGCATTATTGATTTGGGCACAACCCCGTATTTCTTGACGAGGTTGACGAACATATCCCATTGACCGCCGTCAGGAACCGGGTCGGTAAGTAGCCACATGACCAGCCGACCATTCAATGGTTCGTTACGGGTTTCGATAATGTTCTCCAGAAAGAAATTCGCCTTTTCCAGTTTGTCCCAAAACATGAGATATGCCTGAGACAGCTCGAATTTCTCCGGCTTCAGGTTCATTTTCTTAATCGCGGCCAGGCGAAGGGCGTTGAGTCCGGCAAACAGCCAGCACCGACCGCTCTTCTTCTGATTGGTGGCTTCAGGTGTTTCTATCAGATTGGAATAGGTATGGCTGGTCTGATTTACCACATCCTGGTTCAATGCTACCGCTTCGATGCCATTCTTGGCGACCGCATTCAGAGCAAGCCGGTTCTTGGGCTCGGCATCAAACGCAGCCGAGAAGTTCGATATGTCTTCAGGACTGATTCGTTTTTCCATTCTACATCTCCTTATTGCTTTTACTGAAGATATAAAATTTACCGATTTTTCTTTCAAGTTTCAAGAGGCCGTTATCCTCCATAAGCTTTGTTACTTCATCTGTGGTGTAGCTTCGGCCTGAACTGACCTCGGCACCTTTGCCGGTTTTATAAGCCAGTGTTCCGGCCGGTTTCAGGACCCGATATAGCTCTTGGATTAAAGCCGGAGGATTCTTGACCATCGGCAGGACATTATACAAAAGGATAACATCAATTGATTCGTTTGAAAGTCCGGTATCCAGACCGGAAAGAATTGTTTCGACATTTTCCAGCCTCTTTTTCTTTGCCTTGGTTTTTACTGCTTTGATAGCAAGCGGGTTAACATCCAGGGCATACACCTTGCCTTGGTTCCCGACAATTTTTGCGGCCGCTAGCGTGGAAAACCCGATACCGCAGCCGTAATCCAGGACAACATCGCCCGGTTTGACTCCGGCAAGAAGGACTTCCCTCCGCTTGCGGCGGAACATGCCCCGGACCGTCATTACGGTCGTCATCAAACGGAAAGAAAGACTTGCCGCTTTTATATCAATTTACCTGGACCGGAACATCGACATCAAATGCTGTTCCGTTCCAGGAACCTGTGAAGTTCATGTTGTGCTCGCCCGTGGGCATTTCAGCACCGCCGACATTCCATATCGAGTGATAAACTGTGCCGGCAGTTTTGGCGCCGGGTGCCTCCAGGTCGCGGTTCTGACCGCCATCAGGCCAAGCGATAGTTAATGATGTCAGAACAACATCGTAGTTGAATGAGTAGCTGAGGTCCGTTACTGTATTCCCGTTCGTGCGCACACCCGAAGCGGTTATTTTCAGTTCTTTGTATACGAGCATCTCAATCGTGCCGACATCATTGGTTTGGCCTTTTGCAACGGTTATCGGCTTGCCCCCATAACCAGGCGTGCATGTGCCGCCGTAGACCCCACCCAGGTCTTTGTCGCTGATTGCGCTGTCACCGTCCAGGTCCTTCCATGCGAGCAGGTAATAGTCGCCCTGGATTACATCGGTGAACTCGAAAGGGGAACTGTTCGGGTCGCCAGAAGCCTCAGAAGTCACTGATACGACCGGCTTGCCTGTCAGATTAGCATTTTCATAAAGAGAAACACGGGTATTCTGCACATCGCCGGTCTGGCCCGGCTGAAGCGCAAGTGTGCCGATAACCTTGGTTTCTTTGCTGCATCCGGGAAACAATGCAATTACTGCTCCAAGCAAGGCCAGTGCGATAGACCGTTTCAACATCTTATCTCCTTTGATAANTTATGGTCATTCTCTAGCCAAGTTTGTGCAACGCAAGAAAGGAATTCTTGATAACCTGACATTGCCAACTTCTAATAATGCTGCATCCTAGCAAGGACAATGGAACGGTCAAGAGTTAATACATTCTTTTACCGAGTTGAGTTTTTAGTCCCAGGAGCTTACACCTCCTTACCGGAATCGTGGCCTTTCAACTCGTGGCCAATCTGGCATGGCTCTTGGCATCCAATCTGACAATCAGTCTGGCCTCAGTCCTGGCGTAGATGCTGGCGCTCCTTCTGACCGAGGACTTGGGAAGCCACTTGGNGGTTCAACTGGCAATCCAGGTGGATTGGTAGGTAGCCCACTGGACGCAGGTTTCTGAGGTNACTCAGAACGGATAAACCACCAAGTTACATGACACTTACCGCCTGCCTATTGCCAACCGTTTTCGGCTGACCACTGGTACCTTATTCCAGACCGAAGTTGTCGCCGGATTTGCACCGGCGCTGGTTCGAGTCGCCGCAGTTGACGAGGGCGATGCCGGGTTCTATTATAATGTTGTCCCCTGACGGGGAAAAGGAGTATTCATGAAACGGTTGCTGGTTCTGCTCGTTACCATGTCCCTGACCCTGATGGCAGGGACAATCACCAGGACGGCCGAGTTCGAGCGAGAGGGTTTGGTTTTCTCCTCGGACCACGGCTACGACATTATCAATCTGAAAGGCTGCCCTGCGGTCGGTCATCCGGGCGAGCCGCTCCTGCCCGAGGTTATTCAGTCTCTGGTAATCCCAGCCGGCGCGGTGGTCACCGGCGTTGAACTCCTGGCCGAGGAGTGGGTCGAACTGCCCGGGACCTACAAGGTCGGCCCGGCCCAGCCCGACGTCATCCTGCCCAGGCCGGGCGTGGATTATACGCCGACGCCGGTTGCGCCCGACCCGGAGGTGTACGGCTCGACCGCTTCTTATCCGGATGCGACGCTGCAGTTGCTGACGTCCGGCACGATGTGCGGGTATCGACTTGCCAATGTCCGATTGAACCCGGTGCGATACACTCCCTCGACCGGCCGGCTCCAGCTCGCGACCCGGCTGGAATACCGGCTTACCTACGTGGTGCGCGACCAAGCTTGGGTGGCGACCCGAAAGCAGCAGGAAGCGTTCGGCACGGTGGTGCAAGCACTGGTCGTGAACCCGCAGGACGTCAGTCGTTTCGCCCCGCGCGTCCGTCGCAACACTGTTTCCGCGCTGCCCCCAGGCAACTATGAGTATGTCGCGATAACCAGGACGCCGCTGGACACCGTATTCCAGCGACTGGCCGACTGGAAAACCCTGAAGGGTACGCCTGGGACCGTAGTCCTGATACCATGGATTGAGTCGAACTACCCTGGGTATGATACCCAGGAGAAAATCCGCAATTTCATCATCGACGCGCACCAGACCTGGGGCACGATGTACGTGCTGCTCGGCGGCCAGGGCGATTACAGCAACTCCGGCCAGAATATCTTCCCGACCCGGATGGGCAACTGCGGGTCTGGTGGCGACGAGCCGTGCGACCTGTACTACGCCGGCCTCGACGGGAACTGGGATGCGAACGGCAATCACGTCTACGGCCAGCTTGATGATAGCACCGATATGTACTCGGACGTGTATGTCGGCCGGGCCCCAGTCTACACAGTCACGATGGCGCAGAACTTCGTACACAAAGTGATAATTTACGAGCAGAACCCGCCGGTCGGCTTCATCAAGAAGATGTTGCTGCCGACCGGCATTCTCTGGTCGAGCTACGAGGAACGGGCGATGGTAGAGTCGATTGCCCGCCAGACGCCGGCCGGCTGGTCCGACGGTAAGCTCTACGAACGCGCCGGCGCGCTCTCAGAGCAGGCGGTGATGGATTCGCTGAACGCCGGTAGCGGTATGAGCCACTGGGACGGCCACGGTAACCCGAGCGGCATTTACATGAACGGCGGATCGACGCCGTTCTTCCGCTCTTCGAACGCCGACGCGCTGGTCAACGGCGACCGGACCGGCATCGCGGTGTCGATTTCCTGCGACTGCGCGGCCTGGGACCACGTCTCGGGCGGCGACTGCCTGGCCGAGCACATGGTGAACCGGGTCGGCGGCGGGTTCATCGCGTCGATTATGAACACCCGGCACGGGTACGGAGCAATCGGTCCGGGGGGCAATTACGTGCCCGGTCCGTCGGAGCGGCTAGACACGACGTTCTACGCCGGAGTCCTGCTCTACAACATGCCGCATACCGGGCAGGCGCTCGGGTACTCCAAGGCCTGCTGGGCCCCGTATGCGGACTCGCTCTACCAGTACCGGATGCAGCGCTACTGCATTTACGACCTGAATCTGCTCGGAGACCCGGAGACTTCGCTCTGGACCGAAGAGCCGGAGAGCCTGAATGTGGCGCACGCCGGCGTCGTCACTATCGGCAACAACGTGCCTTACCCGGTAACGGTCACAACGCCCTCGACCGCACCGGTCGAATCCGCGCTGGTTGTACTACGCAAACCAAACGAGGTCGACGTCCGGGGCCGGACCAACTCCAGCGGCCAGGTTACGCTGCTGGTGTCGGCGCTGACGCCGGGACCGATGGCGATGGCGGTCAACGCGCACGACCACTACGTTTTCATCGACACCGTGCAGGTCATCGCGAGCGAGCGCTATGTCTCTTATCTGCGGTCGAGCATCTACGACCCCGGTCCGGGCGGCAACGGCGACTCGATTCTCAACCCCGGGGAAACGGTCAAAATTCCGACCTGGGTGAAGAACTGGGGCCAACAGACCGCATACTCGGTGACCGCGACACTGCGCACGCACGATGCGAACGCGCAGGTTACCGACTCGGTGAAGACTTTCGGGACGATTGCGGCGGGCGATTCGGCATACACCGGCCTGACCGGGTTCGGGCTGCATGTCAATTCTGGACTCACGAACGGCTACGCAGTGGCCTGCTCGTTGATTTGTCGTGACGCCAACGACTCGGTTTGGGTGTCGAACATCCAGTTTCTCGTCGGGACCGCGGTGCTTGAGGAACGAACAGTGACAGTAATCGATACCGCACACGGCGGTAACGGCAACGGCCGGCTCGACCCGGACGAGACCGCGGACCTCGCCATCAACATCCGAAACACGGGCATGGGGCACGGGTACAACTGCCGCGGGGTGTTCCGCTCGGCCGATGCGCGGCTCCAGGTCGTTGATTCGGCCGCGAGCTACGGCCTTGTCCGCAAAGGTGACAGCGCATCGAGCGGCACCGATTTCTTCACGGTCCACGCCGACGCCGGCATTCCGCCCGAAACCCCAATTTCATGCACCCTTCATCTCTACGCCGATGGCGGCTACTCGGTCCTGCGGCCGCTGACCGTGGTCGTGGGCGAGTTCCGGACTATCGACCCAATACCGGACGGCCCGCGGCTACCGGCGCTGTACTATGCGTACGACGACGTTGATACCGGGTACGCACAGCACCCGGAGTTCGAGTGGGTGGAAATTCATTCCCAGGGTACGCGGCTGAACTACTCCCAGAACGACGACGTTCTGGTCGTGAACCTGCCAACAGGGTTCGGGCCGCTGAAATACTACGGCCAGCGGTACACCCAGGTCTCGGTAAGCGCGGACGGCTGGATTGCCGCGGGCAGCTGCACCACATCGAACTACTCGAATACGTCCCTGCCGAGTGCGAGCGCACCGCCGGCAGTGGTGGCGCTGAACTGGGACGACCTGTATCCGGGATACAGCAGCCGGGGCTACGTGTACTACTACCACGACGCTGCGAACCACCAGTTCGTGATTGAGTTCGACAGCGTGTGTTACTATGCCAACCGGTCGCTCAAGGACAAGTACGAACTGGTGATATACGACACGACGATGGCGGCGCCGGACGGGCACAACGAGCTGCTGTGCCAGTATCTGACCGCCAACGGCTACAGCTCAAGCACTTTCGGGATACAGGACCCGACACGGACAATCGGCATCCAGTGTCTTTACAACGGTGACTATCACCGGGGCTGCGCGACCATCGAACCGGGGCGGGCAATCAAGTACTCAACCAGAGAACCGGTGACCGGGGTGACGGGCAAAACAGTCGGACCGGCAGGGGTCGGCAGGGCCCGGTTCGCGGTGTGGCCTAACCCGGTGCATGGACTGGCGCAGGTTCGTTTCAGCCTGGCACGACCGGCCGACGTGCGGCTGGCGGTCTTCGACCGCACCGGGCGCAAGGTCAGGAGCTTGCTGAACGCCAGGATGAAGCTCGGAGATTACTGTGTGACCTGGGATGGCCGGGATGAAGTCGGCCGGAAGCTATCCCAGGGCGTTTACTTCGTCCAACTCGCCGTGGCCGGCGATACTTACCGGCAGAAGCTCGTGGTCACGAAGTAAGGCCGGCTGGTCTCAAGAGTGAAGGGGCGGGCACACGCCCGTCCCTTCCGGTTACGGCATCTTGGTGTAGTGGTGTTTCTTGCGCTCAACTCGCCGTCTAAAGTGTCGCACTTCACTATTGAACCCGTGCCCGGTCCAAGTTCTGATGTCGGAACCGGCTGACGAATTCCAGGAAGCGTTTTGTATTGGGAAACTCCAGGACATGACGCGGGTGGTCCTTATTTGCCCGGTAGAGCTTCACAAGGCTTACGCGGAGAATCGGCACGACCGCTTCGGCGTCGTAGGCAAGGATGTCGCGCATATTGGTCAGGATTCCCAGGCGGAATGGAGCCTTCAGATACTTGCGAACTTGATTGAGATGCTGAGTGAGGTCGCTTGTGTCCGACCCTTTTATTTCGAAGAAAAACGGATGAAGTAGTATGTCAGTAGGCTGGAAATCCGGGATTCCTGCACCAGCGGTATGTTCAGGGATGTACTCATCGACCGGGAAAAGCAGGACTTCCTCCAGGAAATCCCTAAACAGCTTCGGCTTGATGAACTCGTCCTCATCACTGAAGCGTGTTTCTATTTCCGATTCTGATAAGTCCGCATCGCGAAAAGCATAGCGACCGGGTAAGAATTGTCAAACCGGAGTATGAGCTTATAGTGATAATATTACAGTTGAACCTTGCGGCTCGGGGTGACTTTTTCCATTCGGTAT
>JGI24025J20009_10002620_pt1 | contig 12767 bp, 12 predicted proteins | sample Cruoilmetagenom3_FD_20009 | JGI IMG/M metagenome (IMG submission 20009)
CCGGTCCACGAGATGCGGCGCCGCGCCGGCGGCGATCAATTCGTCGCGGCTGTAGCGGCGGATTGATTCAACACCCCGCGCCAGGTTGTCCCAGTAGGCCGCAATGCCGTCCGCTCCGGGCAAGTGGGCCGCCATGCCCACGATCGCAATGTCTGCGGCCGTTTCCCGGGCCGCCGCTGGCGCGAATGTATCGCTCATCAATTCGTCCTGCTCTTTCGAGACCTTGAAAACCGGAGCCAGACCACGGATTGCTCATGCCTGGTCGTGGCCACAAACCAACAGACCGGTCTCTGGCCCCTGTACCCAATGTCCACGCCGGTTTGGCGAGATTGCGGCACCGCTTTGAAAAAAACAGACAAGTTGGGAGGTTACACATCCCGCTCGGGACCGGAACGCCCGGCCACGCGGGTCTGATCCGTGGCCGCCAGATTGGCATTGGCGCCGCGCCGTCGCGGCATGATCTCGCGCCACAATGCGCTGCTGTCGAGCTGCCGAAAGGGTCGTTGCACGTCGATTGCGGTTGATTACGGGGATCAAATCGGCGAATTCGGCTTTAGATGACCAAAATCATCAGATTAAGGATTTCGCATGCATGTCACCACCGGCACTTTCGCCACGGCGCAGGGGGCAAGATACCTCCAGCAACTATGCAAGCATTTCGCGCACAAGATCGAGACCAGCTGTTCCGAGACCGAAGGCCGCCTGCACTACGACATGGGCACGGCGTTTCTGACGGCCGATGAGAACGGGCTCACCGTGCGGTTCGAACTGAAGAACGACGACGCGTTTGAAGCGGCGCAGCACGTGATCGACAGCCATCTCGAACGCTTCGCTTTCCGCGAGAATTTCAAGCACATGGACTGGGACTGGACCCCGCCGCCCGCGCGCAGGTCGGTCCCCCGGGCGGCGGCCGATATGCTGCGAGAACACATGCCCGGCCTGCATGCCTTCTTGCGTGAATCGGCCAATCGGCTCAGGTAAACCTCTGGAACAAAGCGTCAATCCGCTGGCATCGTGCGACCGAACCCCTGCCGACCCGGCGCGGACCGGGGCATTGAACCAGCGCCCAGTCAACCCGCGCGCCACACGGATCAACGCCGACGCTCCCCGGGGGCGCCGCCCTGTGATCCGCCGCCATGGCGCCCTTCCTGTCCGCATGCAACGGAACCCGGAGCAGCTCGATCGAGGATCATGCTGGTTCGCCAGGTGTCCGTGCGGTTCCCTCGGTCGAGGAAGTCGGTCGCGTCGGATGTGTCGATCCCATCCGACAGACCCAGCCCGATCCGCTCCAATCGCTAGGCGGCCGAGATCTCCGCACCGTCGCTGGCGGCAAGCGCGTTGACCAGCCCCATCAATACGGCGACGCCCCCGAAAGCCGCCGTCTCCATCCAGACCGGATCGCCATGAAAAACCGTGGTCGTCGAGCGAGGTTTTGAGCCGCTGAGAGAAACGATCAAAGCAAGCCGTGCGTAGGTCATCAACGGTTCGACCGTGGTCGGCACGGCGGCCGCCATCGCACGTCTGGTGTCCGCCGAGGAGGACGGGAAGTTGGTTGTCGTTGATGCCAAGGCCGCACGCATCGGCCACATCTTTCAGGGTTTCTTTTTGAATGGGTCCGCGACCCTGTTGGCACGGGAGCTGACTGCGGAAGGGACCCGCAAAAAACCGAGCACCCCGTTCGAAAAGGTATCTCTACCGGCTGCTCAACGACCGCCTCTACATCGGGAAGAGCACCCACAAGGACACCAGATATCCCGGCCAGCCCGGCGCCATCCTTCCCCGCGAGACCTGGGACAAGGTTCACGCGACCCTCAAATAGAGACGGTGCAAATGAGCTGCTCGCACGCGGGCCCACGGGTGAGATCGAGGCCGCGGGTCATCGATCAACTCCACAACGTGTTCCTCCAGGCCGAGGTCGTCGCGGGCACCTGGAAAGAGGGGCATACGCGCAACCATGGGGGTACCGCAGCCACTGTTTGCGATGCCCTTCAGGAGTTCGATTTGCTCTGGGACGAGTTTTCCCCCGCCGCGCAGGCACGCATCGTAGCGCTGCTTGTCAACCGGATCGACACCCACACCCAAGGTCGGGATATCCACGCCCCGGTCGACGGCCTCAACGGCCTCAACGGCCTGGCCGCAGAAATCGCCGCGCTCACGAACGGCGAGAAACATGAGCAATACCTCTCACCTGATCCGTCACCAAAAATGGGGGGGCCCATGCCTCGTTGTCGGCCCGGATGCATGGGCGATCCTGTCATTTGTTCCGACCCAGGCGTGTCGGTCTCCACCCGCGATGCCCACCGCAAAAACGTCGCGTTCTGTTTCGAGCATAGTCACATCATCCCGCGCCTCAGGCTGGATGGCCCGATGTCTGACGGAGATTGTTCGGCCACGGAAAAGCATGTGTGCGCCGCTGTCGAAGCCATGGAATACGCCGCATGCGACGGCGATCCCGACGCGTACCGCCGGTGCCTGAAAAATCCAAACCAGGCGTGGGTTGCCCGGGGCAAGACCCGACCGCCTGCCCCACATTGACAATCCACGTCCCGGTGCGCGTCGTCGAACGCAGTGGGCGCAAGGCAGTGAAGCTCTCGGCGGACACGATGCTCAGGCGCCAGACCAGGAGCACGATCGCCAATGCGCTTGTCCGTGCCTTCCTTTGGTAGCACATGCCGGACGCCGGCGAGTCACCCACGATCTCTGAACTGGCCGCGCGCCAAAAGATAGCGCCCGCCCACATGATGCGCGTCCTGCGCCTCAACCTCGGCGCCCAGGCATCGTCGAAGCGATCGTCGACGGCCAGCACGGGCCGGACGTGACGTTAGCTCGGCTGTTGGATCCGTTGCCGATGGATCTGGCGGCACAAGCCGGACATTTCGGCCAGGACCTCGGAACCGGATGTCCGTTCGCCTCGCGGCGACTGACCGCATCGAGCCCGACATGGCCTCGGGTCCCGGCGGTCAGTCAAAGCAAACAGCCAGTCCGGATCCATCTCAAACGGCCGCAAGGCCCGCCGATACCGCTGTGGCGCGCAGGGTGCGACGTGTCGCCGGCCGTGGCGCACTGGCGGTCATTCCCCGCAAACTCCTGAGACCGCGTCACGCGACGTCACAACTTCCAGCAGCTCAGATCGCCTGGACGGCGGCCCATGCGGAGGCGATTGCGAGGCCGGCGCCGGAGCGCGAGCGGACCCAGTCCTGGTCTGCGAGGATGGCGCCTGCGGCGAACAGGCGGGGGTTCACCGGGCGGCCGTCGGCGGCCACGGGGCGGAACGACGCATCGACCGGCACGCCGGCCCGGTTCAGCGCGTGGCCTTCAGGGGCGAGATAATCGTCGCGGAACCAGCTTTCGCGGCTTTCGGGCTGGCGCAGCGGCAGGCCGATGAGCGTCTCGAACACCGTTTCGCGGGTCGACCCGAGCCCCCCCGACAGGAANCGGCCGGTCGCCAGCACCACCGCCTTGGCGCGCACCTCGAGGTCTTCCATCGGACCGCCGAGGCGAAGCGTGACCCCGCCGTCGTCGAAGACCACCTGCGACACCTTCAAATTGGGTTCGAGCTCTACGCCGCGGGCGGGCAGGATCCGTTCGAACATCTCGCGCAGCCGGATGCCCGCCACGCCGGGAGGGATCGTCGGGATCTCGAACAGCGTCACGCCGAGGCGCGCTTCGAGATCGGCGCGCACAGCATCCGGGTTGTGCACGCCAAGAATGGCGGGCAGGCCCACGTAGGCCACGCCCCCGATCAGCGGCTCGATCAGCGCGGCGAGCTGCTGACGGGTCTTGCGGGTCTCCAGCGCGCGGGCCATGACCTCGGCAAACACCGGCTTGCCCTCCATCTCGGGGAAAGCCAGGCGCGCGGTCGTCAGCCCGGGCCAGGTGCCCGCGATGTTGGTGGCAAATTCACGCGCAGAGAAGCCCTGGAGCCCGTCGAAGTCGAGGATCAGCGCCGGGGCCTTGGCCGCCAAGGCCTCGACACCCGGGCGCATCGTCTCGGGCACCGACAGCGTCGTCTTGGTCACGCCGTAGGGCAGAAGGGCGGTGAGGTTCCGGTCGCCGGGCGCGGTGTAACCGAGGCCGCCCGCATTGAGCTCGGCGACAAAGCCGGTGAGCGCCGCGCGCAGATCCGCCTGCGTCACCCGGCTCAGCGGGTGGTCGGGCTCGTGGGCGCGCAGCCCAGCGACCCCGGCCCAGGGATCGGCCACCCTGCGCCCTGCCGCGGCGCCGTAGAGGTCGAGATAGCCGGTGGTGTAGGCGAGCGCGCCGGAATGGCCGAACTGCGCCACCTCGAGCCCGCGGGCCCGGGCGAACAGCGATGCCGCGGACCCGGCGATCCCGGTGCCGACCACGGCAAGATCGGTCTCTATGCGGCGGGTGCGATGTTTCATCTGTCTTCCTCGATCATGTCGAGCCCGGCGAGCCCGACGTGCAGGATCTCGGCAAGCTCCGTTTGCGGCAGCTGCGCCCCCCAGAGCACCGGGCGGGTGCCGGCGTAGCGGTGCTCGATGAAGGCGCGCATCTCGGCAAGGCCCTTGGGGCCGTCATAGGTCCCGGTGTCGTAAAGATGCGAGGTCACCCGCATCGCGCAGAACGCACCCTGGCAGGCGCCCTTGCCGATCCGGCTCCGCCGCGCGATCGCCTCCAACCCCATGTGGTCTTCGTGGCCCGGGGCCGCGGCGACGATCTCGTCGACGGTGGAGCGCGCGACCATCTCGCATTCGCACAGCACCGTGTCGGTAGGATCGGTGCGCGCCATCCAGTCGCGCGCCGAAGCGCCGGGCGCGGTCCAGCCGGCCCCGGGGCCCGCGGGCAAGGGCGCGCTCATTGTCCGGCAGGGTTCGGTGTTGCCGAGGCGGGCGGCGACCAGGTCGGCGGTCTTTTCCGCCATCAGCCGGAAGGTGGTCAGCTTGCCCCCCGCGATCGTGGCGAAGTTGTCGAGCCCCTCGCCCGCGTGGTCGAACAGGCTGAAGCCGCGCGAGGCGGCGCGCCCGTCTGTCTGCGCCCCGCCCGCGGACCCGGGACTTGCCAGCAGCGGGCGCACGCCCGAGAAGGCGCGCACGAAGCGGGTCGCGGCCAGCACCGGCAGCATCCGGCTGCCCTCGTCGAGAATGCGGTCGACCTCCGCGATGGTCGGGTCGCGGTCGTCGGGGTCGGCGATCGTCACCGACGAGGTGCCGAGGATCGACACCGTGCCGCCGGGCACCAGGATGTCGCCGTCGCCGGGCGGGCGCAGCCGGTTGATGACGCCCTTCGAGATCCGCGTGTTGGAGATGATCAGGGTGCCCTTGCTGGCGGTGACCTGCACCGCGTCGCAGCCCGCCAGCGCCGCCACCTTGCCCGACCAGGCGCCGCTGGCGTTGACGAATTGGCGCGCTGTGATCCGGACCGCTTCGCCGGACTTGAGATCGCGCGCCTTGGCCGCGACGATCCGGCCGCCCTCGATCTCGAACCCCTCGATGCCGGTATGCGGCAGGTAGCGCGCCCCGGTCAGGGCCTGCGCCTGGCTGACCTGTTCGAGCACCAGCCGGAACGGGTCGATGGTGGCGTCGGGCACCGCGTAGGCGGCGATGAGCGTGTCGGGCAGGGCGGGCTCGCGGGCGCGGGCTTCATCGGGGGTGAGCGCCTCGCAGGGTATCCCCGCGGCGGCGCAGGCCGCGGGGAAGTTCGCCGCGAAGTCCGGGTCGTCGCCCTCGACGGCGACGAACAGCCCGCCGCAATCGTCGATGCAGTGCGGCGCCATCCGCTTGAGGATGTCGCCTTCGCGGCGGCATTCGGCGGCGGTTTCGGTGTCGGACGACGCGTAGCGCCCGCCCGAGTGCAACAGCCCATGGTTGCCCCCCGAAGCGCCGGCGTTGAGGTCGCGCCGGTCGATCAGAAGCGCCGAAATCCCGCGCAAGGCAAGATCGCGCATGACCCCCGCGCCGGTGGCGCGAAGCCCGCAGCCCACGCAGGTGTCATACCGCGCCCCGCCGGCAGCAACTCCGTCGCAACCTCAAGAAACTCCAAACGGGGGGCTTCGGCGTTCATGATCGCCTCCATCCCCCGGCAGTTTAGGCGGCCGCCTCCATGATCCGGACGAGCGCGTCGTCGGTGAGTTTCACCGGATTCGCGACCATCGACGACGCGCCCTGGGCCTTGGCCGCAATCCCAAGCCGAAGCGCCGGTGTCACACCGAGCGCACCGAGCCCTTTCAACCCGTGTGCCCGGGCCCAGGCCGTCAGCCCGCCAAGATCCTCGAAAACCGAGGCGATCTCGTCGACGACCCAGTCGAGCCGGGCGCGCGTTTCGCAGCCCCGCGCGACCGCCGCCCGGTTGGCCGCGAGCACCGGCGGCAGGAGCGCGCCGCAGATCGCGCCGTGCGGCGCGCCGGTGACGCCGCCGATGACGCCGGCGAGCCCGTGCACCGCGCCGAGACCGGCGTTGGCGAGCGCCAGGCCGCCCGCGAGACTGGTCCAGGCCATCGCGTCCCAGTCCCCGGGGCCACCGCCCTCGACAACCGCCCTCAAAGCCCGCAGGCCCGTCGGAACCGCCGACCGGGCCAGCGCATCCGTCATCGGGTTGGCACGAGTGCAGACGAAGGGCTCGATCACCTGCGTCACTGCATCGAGCCCGGCGGCAAGCACCACCGGTTTCGGCGCGCCCTCCATCAGCACGGAATCCACGATGGCGACATCGGGGTACATCCGCGGATCGCGCAACGAGACCTTCACCGCCTCGGAGGGCACGCCGATGACCGCGTTGCGGGTCACCTCGGCGCCAGTGCCGGCAGTGGTCGGGAGGACGACAAGGGGGAGCGGGGCTGCTTCGAGCGGCAGGCCGCGCCCGACGACCTCGAGGTGATCGAGCGCCGGACGGGTTCCCGGCAACACCGCGGCAAGCGCCTTGGCAAGGTCGACCACGGCGCCGCCGCCGAGCGCCACCACCACGTCCGGAGGATCGGCGCGCAGGGTCGCGCGCGCCGCCTCCAGCGCATCCAGGGTTGGTTCGCCGGGACAGGCGATCATTCGCACCCGGGCGCCGGCACTTTCAAGGTCATCGATAAGCCACCCTGCGCGGTCGGGCGTGGCACCGTGTACCAGGGCGACGGCGGTGCCACGCGACAGAGCCGCAGCGGCAGCCTCCGTCGCGGTCCCGCGTCCGAACCGGATCTGCCCGGCGGTGGCGAATGTGAAGGGCGTCGTCATCGGTCGTCCCTGTCCTCCTCTGGGATCAATCGCTGATGGTCGCGGCAAAGGCACGCTGCCACCCGGCGCATCGCACCTCGCGCCGGGCCAGGTCCATCGCGGGCGCAAAGCGCCTGTCGGGCGCCCAGGTCTCGGTGAAACTGGCCTGATCTGGACAGGCGCCCGCCAATATGTCGCCCAACCGGGCCACACCCCGCGACTTGGTCTCCAGGACACGGGGCCAGTCGAACGCTGCACAGCAGGTGTCGGTCACCGTGCTCCTTGGATCCTCCGGATCATGATCGACCCGGCCGGAGGTAGGAAATTGCTGGGGAATTTCTTTCTCCGCGGTGCTGACCGGGTTGCGATCTGTACCGAACAGGATGGCTCTGCGCGACCTGGTGCCTTGGTCACTCGCGCGCACAAATGTCATGAGGTGCGCCTTGCGGTTTGTGACATTCGAGGCGCCCGGGACCGACCAGGCCCGGGTCATGCGGGTGGCCGGGGCCCGTGGGCCCCGACCGGGAGGATTGGCTACTGCCAGGAGGCGATCAGTTCGTCATAGGAGACGGTGACCGGTTCCGGGTCCTCGTTGTCGAGCTTCGCCTTCGGCGATCCCGGCTGGCTCAGCCAGTATTCCGGATCCTGCGGATCGTTCATGACCGGACCGAGGTCGCCTTGGACACCGGCACGCTCGAGACGCTCGAGCACCTTCTCCTGGTCGCCGCAAAGCCCGTCGAGGGCTTCCTGCGGAGACTTGGCACCCGACATCGCGTCACCGATGTTCTGCCACCACAGCTGCGCGAGCTTCGGGTAGTCCGGTACGTTGGTGCCCGTGGGCGACCATTGGACCCGGGCCGGCGAGCGGTAGAACTCGACCAGACCGCCGAGCAGCGGGGCGCGCTCGGTGAAGCTGTCGTGCTGGATGGTGGATTCGCGGATGAAGGTCAGGCCGACATGGGCTTTCTTCACGTCCACGGTCTTCGAGGTGACGAACTGGGCATAGAGCCAGGCCGCCTTGGCACGGTCAACCGGGGTCGATTCCATCAACGTCCACGAGCCGGCGTCCTGGTAGCCGATCTTGGTGCCTTCCACCCAGTAGGCCCCGTGCGGGCTGGGCGCCATGCGCCAGCGTGGGCTACCGTCGTCGTAAAGCACAGCATCGGCGCCATCGCCCACCATGTCGGCGGTAAAGGCGGTGTACCAGAACATCTGCTGGGCGATCGCCCCCTGGGCCGGGATCGGGCCGGACTCGGAGAAGGTCATACCAGCGGCGGCGGGCGGCGTGTATTTCTCCAGCCACTCGATCGCCTTGGTCACCGCATAAACGGCGGCTGGGCCGTTGGTCGCGCCGCCACGGGCGACGCAGGAGCCGACGGGCTGCGAGTTCTCGTTCACGCGGATGCCCCATTCGTCGACCGGCAGGCCGTTGGGCTCACCGACGTCCCCCATACCGGCCATCGACATCCATGCGTCGGTGTAACGCCAGCCCAGCGACGGGTCTTTCTTGCCGTAGTCCATGCTGCCAAAGACGCCGTCCGCCGGTCCGCCCATGTAGGACATGTCGCGGCCGGTGAAGAACTCGGCGATGTCCTCGTAGGCCGACCAGTTGACCGGCACGCCGAGGCCGTAGCCATAGGCCGCCTCGAAGTCCGCCATGGTCTTCTCGTCGGTGAACCAGTCGTAGCGGAACCAGTAGAGGTTGGCGAACTGCTGGTCGGGCAGCTGGTAGACCTTGCCGTCAGGCCCGGTGGTGAAGCTGAGACCGACGAAATCGTCGAGATCGAGCCCCGGGTTGGTCACGTCCGCGCCTTCGCCGGCCATCCAGTCGGTCAGGTTGCGGGCCTGGCCGTAACGCCAGTGGGTGCCGATCAGGTCGCTGTCGTTGATGTAGCCGTCGTAGACGTTTTCACCGGTCTGCATCTGGGTCTGCAGCTTTTCGACCACGTCGCCTTCGCCGATCAGGTCATGCGTGACCTTGATGCCGGTGATCGCTTCGAAGGCCGGCGCCAGCACCTGGCTTTCGTACTCGTGGGTTGTGATGGTTTCCGACACCACCTTGATCTCCATTCCGGCGAAGGGTGCTGCGGCATCGATGAACCACTGCATCTCCGCTTCCTGGTCGGCGCGGCTCAGCGACGACAGGCCCTCGATCTCGCTGTCGAGGAATTCCGTTGCCTCTTCCGTCCCGGCAAAGCCCGGTCCGGCCAGCAGCCCGAGCGCAAGTGCCATGGCTGTGGTTGATTTGAATGACAAGTTCATTATGTCCTCCCATTAGTAGACATTCAGTTGCTACAAGGCGGCCCCGAGACCTTGCCCGTCGGAGGGCCGCCACCTTCTCCCCGTCTACACCCAGCGGAACACCGCCGCGGCGTAGACCAGGCAAACGACCAGGGCGAGCGGTTGGTACGCCCCGACCAGTCCGAGCCAGGCCAGATTTATGAAGGCCGAGCCCAGCAATGTGATGAAGAGACGATCTCCCCGTGTCGTCTCGATCCGAAGCACCCCCATCCGGGGCGTCTCGGGGTATTTGACCCCGAGAACCGTGAAGGTGACCAGAAGCGACGCGATCACCAGAAAGAAGATCGCCGTCGGCCAGGTCCATGCCATCCAGTCCATATACTGTCCTCCCTTTGCCGATCACACGCGGCCCAGGGCAAAGCCCTTGGCGATGTAGTTGCGCACGAAGTAGATCACCAGCGCGCCGGGCACGATGGTCAGCACACCGGCCGCCGCCAACACCCCCCAGTCGATGCCGCTCGCCCCTTGCGTGCGGGTCATGATCGCGGCGATGGGTTTTGCGTTCACCGTGGTGAGCGTGCGGCTGAGGAGCAGCTCGACCCAGGAGAACATGAAGCAGAAGAAGGCCGCGACGCCGATGCCCGACGAGATCAGCGGCATGAAGATCCGCACGAAGAAGCGCGGGAAGGAATAGCCGTCGATATAGGCCGTCTCGTCGATCTCCTTGGGCACCCCGCGCATGAAGCCTTCGAGGATCCAGACCGCCAGCGGCACATTGAACAGACAATGCGCCAGCGCCACCGCGATATGGGTGTCGAACAGCCCGACCGACGAGTAGAGCTGGAAGAACGGCAACGCGAACACCGCCGGCGGCGCCATCCGGTTGGTGAGCAACCAGAAGAAGAAGTGCTTGTCGCCAAGGAAGGTATAGCGGCTGAAGGCGTAGGCCGCCGGCAGCGCCACCGTGATCGAGATCGCCGTGTTCATCAGCACGTAGATCAGCGAGTTCACGTACCCCATGTACCAGCTCGCATCGGTGAAGATCGTCCCATAGTTGGCGAAGGTCAGATCATGCGGCCAGAGCGAGAAGCCGCCGAGGATCTCGGCATTGGTCTTCAGGCTCATGTTGAGCAGCCAGTAGATCGGCAACAACAGGAAGGTGAGGTAGAGCACCATCACCACGGCGCTGCCGTTGATCCTCGATTTCTGCGTCGTCACGAAGGCCATCGCTCAGCCCTCCTTCTTGTCGAGATTGGTCATCACGGTGTAGAACACCCAGCTCACTAAGAGGATCACCAGGAAGTACATCAGCGAAAACGCCGCCGCCGGTCCGAGGTCGAACTGCCCGAGCGCGAGCTTGACCAGGTCGATCGACAGGAAGGTGGTCGCGTTGCCGGGGCCGCCGCCGGTGACCACGAAGGGCTCGGTATAGATCATGAAACTGTCCATGAACCGCAGAAGGATCGCGATCATCAGCACGCCCATCATCTTCGGCAGCTCGATGAACCGGAACACGCTCCAGCGCGAGGCCTGGTCGATCTTGGCCGCCTGATAATAGGCATCGGGGATGGATTGCAGTCCGGCGTAGGCCAGCAACGCCACCAGCGAGGTCCAGTGCCACACATCCATCACGATCACGGTGATCCAGGCTGCCACCGAATCCTGGGTGTAATTGTAGTCGATGCCGAGGCCCGCCAGGGTGTAGCCCAGGAGGCCGATATCGACCCGGCCGAAGATCTGCCAGATCGTGCCGACCACATTCCACGGGATCAGCAGCGGCAGCGACATCAGCACCAGGCAGAGCGAGGCCCAGAAGCCCTTCTTGGGCATATGGAGCGCGACGAACACCCCGAGCGGCACCTCGATGATCAGGATGATCGCCGAGAAGATCGCCTGGCGCCCGAGCGCATCCCACATCCGGTCGCTGTGGAGCAGTTCGTCGAACCATTCGAGACCGGCCCAGAAAAACTGGTTGTTGCCAAAAGTGTCCTGGAACGAGTAGTTCACCACCGTCATCAGCGGGATCACCGCCGAGAAGGCCACCAGCACTATGACCGGCACCACCAGAAACCACGCCTTGTGATTGACCGTCTTTTCCATCACTGAGCCCCCCCCTGCACCCGCCAGTTGTCGACATAGACGTTCACCCGCGCGGGATCGAAGACCACCTGGGTCATATCCGCCCCGATCTCGGCGCTTTCGCCTGCGATAACGTTGATAATGTTGCCAAAATACTCAGTGCGCACGATTTTGTGCCGCCCGACATCTTCGACCCGCAGGATCTTCACCGGCAGCCCGCCGGAAGATGCGAGTTTGGTGTACTCGGGCCGCACCCCGATCTGCACCTTCCCGACCGGGTCGTCGAAATGGGCCGGCAGGCCGATCTCGGTGTCGCCGATGATCGCCTTCGTGCCGTCCAGCCGGGCTTCGAGCAGGTTCATGCCGGGCGAGCCGATAAAAAAGCCGACGAAGGTGTGCGCGGGCGCTTCGAACAGCTCTTCCGGCGTGCCGATCTGCACCACCTGGCCTTCCGACATCACCACCACCTTGTCAGCGAACGACAATGCCTCGGTCTGGTCGTGAGTGACATAGATCATCGTGTGGCCGAGCTCGTTGTGAAGGGTCTTGAGCTGGGTGCGCAGCTCCCATTTCATCTGCGGGTCGATCACGGTGAGCGGCTCATCGAACAGGATCGCGTTCACGTCCTCGCGCACCAGCCCGCGCCCAAGGCTGATCTTCTGCTTCACGTCCGCGGTCAGCCCACGCGCCTTGCGACCCAATTCGTTTTCGAGGCCGATGAGCTTGGCAATCTCCTGCACCCGGCCTTCGATGTACGAGGTCGATGCGCCGCGGTTGCGCAGCGGGAAGGCCAGATTGTCGCGCACCGACATGGTGTCGTAGACCACCGGGAACTGGAACACCTGGGCGATGTTGCGCTCCGCCGTGGGCGCATCGGTCACATCCGTCTCATTGAACAGGATGCGGCCCTGGCTGGGTATCAAGAGCCCCGAGATGATGTTGAGAAGCGTGGTCTTGCCGCAGCCGGACGATCCCAGCAACGCATAGGCCTCGCCGTCATCCCAGACATGCGTGGTCTTCTTCAGCGCGTAATCCTGCGGCCCACGCGGATGGCTGAGGTAGCTGTGGGCCAGGTTGTCGAGCGTGATCTTTGCCATGTCTCTTCTCCCCTCAGGCCGCCATCGCGTAAGCCGCCGGCGCCACCAACTTGCCGTCTTCGGTGAAGACGTAGATGTGCCGGATGTCGAGCCAGACGGATATCTTCTCGCCGAGCGTCAAATCGTGCACCCCGTTGATCAGGCCGAACCAGTGCTGGCCGCAGCATTCGAGGTGGATGAAGGTCTCCGA
>JGI24025J20009_10002621_pt1 | contig 12766 bp, 11 predicted proteins | sample Cruoilmetagenom3_FD_20009 | JGI IMG/M metagenome (IMG submission 20009)
GAGTGGGTCTACATTTGGGCGGATGGTATCTATAGCGGGCTCAGGGGCGAAGATAACAAGCTTTGCGCCTTGGTCATCATCGGCGTAAACGCCCGTGAACACCAGAATTGACCTTAGCTCGGACTGAACACCTAACAGACTCAAAAGCCCTTGCTATTTATCCGCCGACGCCACTAAACTTGATTTCAGGCCCCGATACTTGGGGGAATTTCAGTCTGAAGTTTTTGTGGGATACCTGATTTGCACGCTGCTTACATTTTTCAAGCCAACCGATTGCAGTCATATATTTTTGAAACTTCGAAGCTGCGCGATATTAGCGGTGCCAGCGAATTGATTAACGCGCTGGCCTTTGAAACGTTGGCTGTTTCTGGGCAGCAGAAAGTTGCCCCCAATGATCTGTTGGCAAAAACGCTGACGGCCTCAGGGTTTAAAATGGGCGATTTCAATGTGCTTCGCCGTGCGGGTGGAGCTTTGACTTTTACCGTTCCGGCCGATCAAGTCGGTAGACTGCACCAATTTCGAATTTTGTGGCGGTTGGCGGTTGAAAACATGGTGCCGGGTTTGGCGTTTTCAGACGGCATTGGATGTGGAGAGACCGAGCGGGAATCCCTGAAGGCGTCGCGCGACAGCATTCTGGCCAGTGCTCCGACGCCATATTGTGATGCACCCTATGCCTCGCCACTGGTGCGCCTGGCGCCACGCACCGGGCGTGCGCCGAGCTCCATTTGCCCGGTCACCGGGGACTTCGTTGATAAGCCGACAAATGCCAAACGGCAGTATCTTTACGATGAGCACGCACAGCTTGTTGAAAAACCTGAAAAGCTTGAATTGCCCAGGCTGTTTACCGGTGAACTGGCGGAGAAATATATTTGGCCGGTACGATTTGAAGACTATGAAAAGGGTGATGGGAAAAGCTTACCGTTTTTCGAAGGTCACCCCAAGCGTCTGGCAATTCTTCATATCGACGGCAACGGGGTTGGTGAAAAATTCATGCGGGCCAGCGAAACACTGACCGGCGGGGATATGCGGAAATTGTCTAGGGCGATGGCAGGGGCAACGCAAAAAGCCGCCCAGAATGCAATGCGCGACGTCGTTTTGCCCCAGGCCATTGACAACGTCGTTCCGGCCCGGCCCGTGTTGATCGGTGGCGACGATCTGACGATCATCCTGCGTGCTGATCTGGCGGTTGCCTTTGTCAAAAAATACTTAGAAGTGTTCGAGACTGAAACGCGTTTAGCCTTGAGGAAATTCGACAAGCTGCCTGATGATCTGCAAGAAGGTTTTCAAGCTAAGGCTGGGATCGTCTTTTTAGGCGCCCGCCAACCCTTTGCGCAAGCCTACGAACTTTGTGACGCATTGGCAAAATATGCTAAATTCCCAGACAAATCTGGGGTTTGCTTTTATCGCGTGACCAGCGCCGCAATTCCTCGGGACGTCGCCGAGGTGCGGGCAGCAACCGACAGCGAAATTTGTCGGCAATGGGGCGGGGCGTGGACGCTGGATCAGTTAAATCACCTTGTAGAACTGTCACGCTTGCTGAAAGACGAGGATATCGGCCGAGGGGCTATTCGTCGAGTGTCACCGCTTTTAGGTGAGGGTGGCAATAAAAATCAAGCAGAACGTGTGTATCAGCGTTCTATTGTAGTTCTGAAAGAGCGAAATTCGGTTGTTTGCAGTAAACTTGTAGCTGCGCTGAAGCCTTTTGGCTTGTCCGAAATCTCGCCAATCGACGCAGGTGGGTACAGTCCTTTGCTGGACGCTCATACTCTGGGACAAATCCTGCAACCGGCGGCGGACGGGGAATGAGAATTTTAGTCACGGTGGACATCCTGTCTTTTTGGAGGGTAGGAACGGGACACGGACAAAGTAGTACATTTGATGCAGTATGCGCCCGTGACGCCGACAGATTACCCTACGTTCCCGGGCGTCAAATGCGCGGTCTGTTCCGCGAGGCTGTGACCGATGCTATTGAGCTGGAGTGGTTGACCGGACTGAATGAAGTCGACCTGTTCGGCTCTCGTTCGACCGTTGATGCCGAAGATCTTGGGCCTGCATCAACAAAGGGTACATTGCGGTTTGAAAACTCCCGGCTCCCCCGAACCGACCGGGACGCAATACGCGCCGATCAAAGCTTGATTGATCGCTTGTTTGATACCAAGCGCTCAACGAGCATTGACGCAGAAACAATGACGGCGAAAGCCCGATCTTTGCGGTTTGAAGAAGTCGCTATTCCCCTGAAACTTTTCACGACAATTACACCTTTGACAGGGGCGCCTGTTGGCTGGGACGTTGCCCTGATCACCGCCAGCCCCCTGATCCGTGGTGTCGGCAGTGGGCGCAATCGCGGACTTGGACGTTGCAGAGTAACCTGCAAGCGACTGGAGGCTGTCGATGCGTAAAGGCCTTCTAATCGAGCTTATTGACCCGGTGGTGACTTCAGCCAGCCCGGCGAGTGCCGGTGCTCCTGAGGCGCTGGAATATATCCCTGGTGCCATGCTGTTAGGCGTCGCTGCCGCCAGGGGCTATACTAGTGGTTTGAGCGTGGATGAAACATTTGCGCTGTTTCACAGTGGCAGCGTGCGCTTCGACGATGGATTGCCGCTTGGAACAAGCAGCTTTCCGGGTTTGCCAAACCCGCTGTCGCTCCATTATTTGAAGGGCGCTGATCCCTTTTCGGAAAATGCACTCGTCGATTTTTCAGCCAGTTTTGAGGGCGAAGCTGCGGTTGATTCTGCGCGCGCCGGACATGAACAACTGCAGGGTAAAGCTGTGTCTGCGGGTGTGAAGCATGTACCTGTAAAAGCCCACAGCACTCTTCGCACTGCGATTGACCGTTCGACGGGGCGCGCCACCGAAAGCCAGTTATTTGGCTATCAGATGCTTGATGCTGGCCAAAATTTTATCTCTGAAATCGAGGCTGAGGATCAGGCCGCAATCGATTTGATCGTCGGCTTTCTGACCGGACCCGAGGCAGTATTTCTTGGCCGGGCAAAGTCTGCTGAATTCGGTCAGGTCAGGATTACGACCTGCGACGCGTTGTGTTTGCCTGAAGCTGGCCTGGAGGCGGATACCGCTTATATCTGGTGTCTGTCTGATTTGTGGGCGTGTGACGTCAACGGAACACCCACTTTGGCCCCCGATGCCTCTGCCTTTGGCAGTAGCGGTTGCATCGACTGGTCGAAGAGTTTCACCCGATCTCAGCGCTTCAGCCCCTATAATGGGGCATGGAACTCAAGGGGGGTGGAACGCTCCCTGTTGCAGCGCGGGTCGGTTTTGTCGATCAATGGCAGCGATCTGAAAACCGGTATTTATCGCTTTGGACTGGGGCAGGAACTTGGCTATGGCCGGGTGCTTGTCAGCGCAGAGCCGCCTCTGGAGGCGCTGAAAGCACTTTCGCCCCAGTTTTTTAAACCCATATCGCAACCGCCACAGGAAGTCGGTGGAGACTCCATCCTTGCGCATTGGTTGGCGCAAAGGCAGCCACCTGATCTGGACACAACGAGTGAATTGAAAGACCTCAAGGACCACTACCGTGCCGCCGAACGGATCAATGGCCAAAAGGCCGGGCCAGGGCCAAGCCAGTGGGGCAGCCTTGCGAAGATATTGACCGATGGTCAGGATATTACGGATTTTCTGGGCGGCAAGCGCGGTGACACCGAACGCGAACAATGGGGCGCCATTTTTGGTGCGGGGCGTCGCCAGACATTTCAGGCGTTCATAGAAGACGTGAAAGATAATAGGGGCGAAAATTTCGCAGCATTGCTGGCCAAAGACATCCGAAAATGGCTGTTAAGCAAGGGGTGGTTTGATGTTTGATCTGGTACGTATCGCCCGCTTCACGGTTGAGGCCCGATCGCCGGTCATGATTGCGGGGGGCGGCGATGACCCATTGCTGGATGTTCTGCTGGCCCGCGATGTGAACGGCCTGCCAATGTTGCCCGCAACCGGTCTGGCCGGAGTGCTGCGGCATGAATTTATCGATAGCGACCAAGAGAGATTTTTCGGCTTTCAAGACGGTGACAAAGGACAAGCCAGTCAATTGATCTTTACCGATGGATTGTGTCATTGGTCAGACAATCAGCCGCGCGACGGCATTGTCTTTGATCAGCGGTGTATCAGCGCTGACGCAATCGCAAAATTTTGCCGAAAATCCAGCCCGGTCAGCCGCGATCATGTGCAGCTGAATGAGGCGGGGGTGGTTAACGGCGATGGAAAATTTGAACGCTCGGCCGCCCCAACCGGCAGTCGCTTTACCTTTGAGATTTCTCAGCGCGGCAACAATGGCGAGGCGCTGATGGCGGTGGTTGAGCGCGTGAAGCAGGGATTGCATCTGGGTGGCGCAACACGGTCAGGCTATGGCGAACTGGAGTGCATTCTGGCAGGAGTGGAAGAAATCAACCTGCGCTCTGCCGGGGGCCGTGAGCGGTTTGCCGAGCTTGCGGCACAGGATTTGCAGTCACGCGATATTGTGATGGAAAAACAAAGCGGCTCACCCAAAAAAAAATCATGGTGCTGCATTGGCACGATTGAGGGGCCGATTCTAATTGGTTCGATCAGCGGTGATAGCAGGCTTGACCGCACCTATTTTAAAGAGCAGCAGATCAAATGGGATGACGGAGCTGCAATATTTTCCGAGGTTGCGATTATTCCCGGCAGCGCCATCAAGGGTGCATTGCGCCACCGGGTTCTGTTCTACCTGAGACGGCTTGGTCATGCGGATGCGCAGACCACGACAGATCAATTGTTTGGCAGCCCGACCAGAGGTAGCAGAGGGCAGGCGGGTGCACTACGCTTTTCGGATGTTCAGGTGGACAACCCGGTGCCATTCGAAATTACCCATGTCGGGCTTGACCGCTTTACCGGGGGCAGCCGTCGGGGAGTTTTGTTCACCGACGAAATGCTGTGGCAGCCGGAATTGTGCTTTCAGATAGAACGCCTAGGTGATTTTCCCTGTGACGACAGTCGCAATGCGTTCCGCGCCGCCCTTGATGATTTCAACGCCGGGCGTCTTGGTCTCGGGGCGGATTGGGGTGATGGCCTTGGCATCTTTTCCAGTCTCACAGTATCCCCGTCAACCGACACGGAGGTAGGGGGATGAATTTTGAAAAAACGCTAAAGGCGCTCTCCCAATGCCAACCAGATCATGGGTTTCGGGAAGCTTTGGTTGAAATTGGCGCGCCGATTAATTTTTCAAAACCTGAAGGTTTAGAGGATTTTCTGGCAGACTGGGCTGGCGCGGAAGGCTGGATCGCACGCCAGTCAGCTGTGGATATTTACTCCACAAATGGCACGCGCCCAAAGAACGGACATGTAGTTACTGGTGAACTTACTATCGCAGATAAAAGCATACAAATCAGACGTTTGCCAGACAGATGGATCGTCTCAACCGTATATGAAAACCGGGGCATGTCTTGTTTGTGTGATGAAGTTCGCCACCTGACCCTTAAGCACGGCGCTGCTAAGCTCGGCGCTGCAGTTTACCGCCGCTTTTGGAAATTGCCTGAAGAAAACCCTGAAGACGGAGCGATTCAGGTTTTTGCCTGGCGTTTTGTTCGGTTTGAGGAGCTTTCATCGTGAATGTAACCGCCCCCTATAATTTTGTGCCGCTTGCCAACCTTATTTGTACAGCTGAGGATCTGGAATTGCGTGGTGTCCCGCTGCAAGATAAGCCCGTTGAAGGCAATCTGAGCGGCTCGGTCCCTTTTACACTGACTTCTGATACGCCGTTATTGATCGGCGATGGCGGTGAGGAAAAACACTTCCTGAAAGACCCTTCCGACGACGGCACTCCGATTATTCCGGGCTCGTCCCTGCGCGGAATGCTTCGAAACGTGCTGGAAATCGCCAGCTTTGCGCGGTTTTCTTTTGTCGACGACCAGCGCGTTGGGGTTCGGGATCTGGACGCTGTATTGGATTACAGAAGTAAAATGGCAGGCAAGACCAAGGCAGGATGGCTCAGACTGGAAGATGATGGCCCAGTGCTGACATGTTGCGAATTCGGGCGGACCAAACACACAAATCTGGACGCCCTTTCTGAAGGGTTTTCTGCACGTGTTGAAACTCTTGCGTGTCAAAAAGATCCGGAAAAGAGAGACGCGGAGAAGGTTAATGAAGCCTTTTTGGAAAAGGCTTCTACGCTAGATCATAGTCTCTATGTTCAGGATCACGACGATCCAAAATCGCATTGCCGATTTGCGCAAACCGATCAATTCGAAGTTGCAAGCCTGATAGCTGGGACACTTGTTTTTACCGGCCTTCCCAGTGACGCAAAGAAGAAGGAATTTTTCTTTTTTGGCAAGGGAAAGAAAAAAGCCATCCCCGACGAAATCTGGAAAAAATTCATCGACGTCCATGAAAAACAGGAAAAACCCAGCCCTACCTGGGTGTGGCGGCGCAAGGCCTATCGCAACGGTGAAGCGATCCCCGTCTTTTGGTTGCCGGACGAGAATGATGAGGTCAGCCAGATTGGTTTGGCACTGATGTTCAAGCTGGCGGCAGATAATACTACCCACGATCTGATTGGCGAAGCTCATAAAAAACGCGATTTCATCGATCTTCCAACCCGGATTTTTGGGCGCGTTGCTGCGAAAGACAGCACCATCGAAAGTTTCAAAACTAGGGTGTCGTTTGGCTATGCGTGGTTGATAACCAAGGATTTCACATCGACGCCAAAGAGGGTCATAGCTGCGAAACCAAAGCCGAGTTTTGCGCCATCGTACATTCGGCAAAAGGATTTTGGCAATGTTGAGGGAACGCAGCTGCTGAAATGGTCCTATCGGAAACGCAACGGAGAGGAGGGGCAGCGAAAGGCGGAGTATCGCAGTTACATGAATTGGGGCAACAATCGCGAAGAATTACGCGGTTGGAAACGTTATCCGGCACAAGGCACGGAGAAGGCCAATTTTGCGGATGCTACGGATGGAGGTTCAAGTTCAATACTGCATCCGATCACGGGTCCAAACGGTCTGATATTTAGGGGCCGCATCCGCTTTCACAACCTTGACCCGGTGGAACTCGGCGCGCTGATTTGGGTGTTGACCTGGGGCGGAAGCGACAAACTACGCCACGGGCTGGGTATGGGCAAACCCTTTGGCTGGGGGCAGGTGGCGATCGGGCTTGGTGATATTGAGTATACGGATACGTCCCCGACAAAGCCGCCGCAGGAGACATTCACCGATCGGATGGAGGAGTGGGCGCGAATGCGCGCCATCCCCGGCGGATGGGTCAACAGCCTGCAAATCAACGGCCTTTTGGCTATGGCGGATCCGCTATTGGGTAAAAAACGGCAAAGGAGCCATTTGAGGCAAATGGTTCTAAATCCCGACATGAAAAGAAACGATTTTTTGACTGCGAAAGCAGCCGCAGAGGTATTACCGGAATACTTGCCGGATGGTGAGTTTGCAAATCAAACCGTGGCAACAAAATCAAACGTCAAGGGAGGGCCGGAACCTCAACGCTCTCAAGCGCGCTTGCAACAAAACAAGAAATCGCCAAGTAGGGCGGGCGATTTCAGGCTAAGTGAAGGCGGTACAGCATATTACGAAGGTATGAAGGTCGAAATTCTGAGGATCTCTATGCCGGATGCGACCATCAGGTATTCGGTCGAAGACGGGAGCGGTGATGAAGCCGTTCCCTTCTCTGATCTCAGCATCCCCTCATGACCACCTACTTTGTCACCCGCCATACCGGGGCCAGTGACTGGGCGCAGCAACACGGGATTACCGCGCGGATCGTTGCGCATCTGGACCCGGAAATCATTGTTGCAGGCGACAATGTTCTGGGTACTTTGCCGGTCCATATCGCGGCTCAAATATGCGCCCACGATGCCCGGTATTTCCACCTGATCCTTGAGGTTCCTGAAACCATGCGGGGCCAAGAATTGACAGCAGAGGATATGACCCGGTTGGGTGCGCGCCTGGCAGAATACCGCATTGAGCGAAGGGATTAATGTGACCCCATTTATGAAAAACCGAAGAAATATCAGGTTTCGTGGCGCTCTCAGGCTGTCCGCCACTTCAATCCTTGCGATTATTCTGGCTGGATTGCTGGTTTATTTCGTTGAGAAAATTGCGAGCAACCTGCTGCCAGACAAATTCTCGACCTGGGACTATCTCTGGGCTGCTGCGTTCATGGGGGGCTTTATCTATGTGATGTTCTTGTTTGCCCACGACCGGATCGCCCGACAGGTTACGGCAACGGCCCAAATATGTGATGCTGGCGAAATCAAAGATCGCCCCTATCTGATATGTGGGATTTCGCCGGCTTCGTCCCGCAAAGATGAAAAAGGGAACCTGCTCGACCCGATGAGAATGGATCTGGCATCGTTCACCCGGGATCTGGAAGTGGCCTGCGCTGACAAAGAGTCACCGCTTACCAATTGGCAGCAAAACTTGCGGGTTCTGAAAACCATGCCCGAGGTCCGGCATCTTTACGTGCTTCGCCCGGATGTGGATCAGTTTGACCGTTTCAAAGATATACTGCGACATTTTTTTGATGCCGAACGTTTATCGGTCACGCTTATCACAAACGATCAGGGCGGCACGACGTTCAGGCGCAATTTCAAAGAGGATGTTGAGCCGGATTACGATGATTTCAGGTATGTTACAATGGGGATAGACCGTGGTCTGCAAATGATCGCCAAAGACCGCAAGATCAAAATCGAAGAGGCCGAGGCAGGCACAGTGATTGATGTGACTGCAGGATTAAAGACATTTTCGATCGCGGCGGCGATAACATCATTGAACCGGAACCTGTTTTTTGTCTATGCTGGCACTCATAAGAACGCCGGCAGGGTGTTGGGATATGATGTGTCGATCAGGCTTTTTGGGGACAAACCACTGTAATTGCCCTCAGAAATGCTTGTAAGTATCTGATAATTATAGAGTATATTATCGTTATGAGTGAAATTTTCCGCCCAAATGAAAGTTCAGGTAAGAAGATTAAGCTAGAGGTCAGAAGGGATTGTTTTTTTGCCATGATTATCAATTGGTTACAGAAGGTAGGTTGGAGCCGATTGACCGCATGAAGGCGGATTGAGACTCGGTTTCGGCACAAAATGCCATGATTACCACCGGATCGATTTCGTTGGAGCCGATTGACCGCATGAAGGCGGATTGAGACGACTGTGATCGTGTAAGTACCCGGTGCCCTGTGTTGGAGCCGATTGACCGCATGAAGGCGGATTGAGACAGAGGCGATGTTTATTACCGGCTTTGGTTGTGCGTTGGAGCCGATTGACCGCATGAAGGCGGATTGAGACGAAATTGCTAAGTGCCGATGGATAAGGGCTTATGTTGGAGCCGATTGACCGCATGAAGGCGGATTGAGACGTCATTGTGGACGACTGTGGCGCCGGGATTCTCGTTGGAGCCGATTGACCGCATGAAGGCGGATTGAGACAACCCAGTCCGGCGTCATGACCTTGATGTCTTCGTTGGAGCCGATTGACCGCATGAAGGTGGATTGAACGGTTGCCTGGGGGCAATGGCAAAGATATTGGTGCCGCGCTCAGTGAAATGGGCTGATTGCCTCAGAGCGTGTCGCGTGAGATCGAATTCAATCTCACGTGACACGCTCTAAAACAACCAATATCCGTTGTCGCATTCAAACGGGGCGCCGTCGCCGTAAACCCGGCTGCGGCGTTCGCCGTTCTGACCGATGACATAGACCCGCAAACTGTCGCCTTCGCCCAGCAATGATGCCAGCCGTTGCGAAAGGGCGGCGGCGCGGGCCTCGCTCAGCCGGGTTTCAAACACTGAGTATTGCACCCGTGTTGCAGCGTCTTCCAGCAATCGTGCGATTTTGCGCCGACGTTTGTCCTGACTGACATCATAGCTGAACACCGTTAGCATTTCCCCGCGGGCCATGATCAGGCCTCCATCAGATACGGGCGAAATTCGGGCAGCGCATTGCTGCGCAAGGCCACCGCCAGATCCTGTGCCTGCCGACGCATCATCACTCGCCAGGCCAGTTTTGTGGTCCGGCCCGTTGCCTTGATGCGTTTTGCAATCGCGTCTTCATAGCCGACGATCAGGGCGCGTCGTGCAAGTTGGTCCATGCGGATACCGTCCTGGCCAGGCGGGCTGAACATTTCAGGACGCAGGCGGTTTGCGTTAAACAGAAAGACGGCAAGGCCTTCGGTCAGCGGGGCGCGGAACGGCTCCATCATGTCATAGACCATCGCATCACCCCGATCGCGCGCGACATGCAGGGCGCCAAACCCCGGATGCAGCCCGGCGGCGATCACACCAGCGCGCACGTCGCGCGCCAATAGCGCCGTCAGATAGTTGATCGCAGCGTTTAAAGGGTCTGTCGCGGGCCGTTTGCGCAAAAATGGCTGCGGTGCATTTTTGGTCAACAAGCCAAGGGCTGGCCAGTAATCGGCCGCAACCGCGCCCTCGAGCCCGCGAAGGGAGGCCACGCTTTTGGCCCCCGGTAGTTTTCGCAAATGCCGCCCCATGCTTGCCAGTGCCACTGTGACTGCCGCCAGATCCTGCCTGCGGTTCAGGCGAAATAGCTGGGTGCGCTGATTGCGGATGCGGGCATCCACCAGCACCCTGGCAATTGTCACCGACGCGCCCGCATCCAGCACCGCGCGTGCCTGCATCAGATGCAGGCTGGCCTGTTCGCCGTCGGGTGCCGCCAACCGACCGCGCGTTTCGCCACGGCCATTAATCAGCACCAGTTCGGTGTCCGTGGCCAGTGCATGATCCAGGACCGCGAAATCGACATCAATGCCGGGACCAATTTCGATCCGGTCCACCCGGTTATGGGCAATCGCCGCCAGTTCATTTCCCGACACGCCCATCACCGCAAACGACAGGTTTCGCAGGCCAAGGCGGCGGCCGCGTTCGGTCAGGTACAAAACCCGGTCGCCCCGGTCGTACCCTGAATGCAGCTCGTCCTTGACCGTTGCGGTCAGCTTGCTTTCCTCGGCCCCCAGATCACGCAGCAGGGACATCATGTCGTCTTCGGGGTCGGACACCTGTTGCAGTGCAAAACTGCGAACAAACATTGTGCCCAGAAATTCAAATCCGCGGTCAAAGTCAATAATCCGGGTCCCTTCGGGGTGCATGTCCAGCCCATGTCCGGCCAGACAATCGCGAACTTCGACCAACGCGGCCTCGGCCGATTTACGTTTCTTGCACAGCACCACGAAATCATCGGCAAACCGCACCAGCCGGATGCCGCGACCATGTATATCCTCGTCCAGTGCGTCGAGATAGAGATTGGCCAAAAGCGGCGACAACGGCGAGCCCTGCGCCACACCCTTGCCCATCACCCCGGTTTCCTGTGCCTGATGCTCCAGCAGATAGGCGACCAGCGCCGTCACCGCTTGCGCGCCCTTGTGGCCCTGCAAAGCCGCCTCCAGTTTGGTCAGCAGCAAATCGTGGCGCACCGCGTCAAAGAACCCGACAATGTCAGCCTCGATCACATGCCAATATCCCTGATCTCGCCAGTTTTCGATGGCCTGCACCGCCTGCCTGACCGACCGGCCCGGGCGATAGGCAAAACTGGCATCTTCAAACTGCGGATCAAGCACCGGTGTCAGGGTCATCGCAAGGGCTGTATGTACCACCCTGTCCTGTACGCTGGGGATCATCAGCCGTCGTGTTCCGCCTTTCGGTTTCGCAATGTCAAGGCTGCGATAGGGCAGCGGGGCAAAGCTGTTTTGCGACAGGGCATCTGCCAGAATACTTAACCTCCGTCCGACACCGGCCTGATAGGCTGCTATGCTGACCCCGTCGCCACCTGCCGCCCCGCCATTGCCGCGTACCTTTTCCCATGCAGCATCCAGCATCCGCAGGTGAATAAAGTTTTGCCAAAGGTCCGTCTTCATGCTTATGATGTTCCATCAGGTGCTCTAATAAATGTGATTCAGGCTCAGGAAAGTAGGTAAGATGCTGTCATTGTTTGATTTTTTGACGAAAGGTCAAGCAAAAACCGGACTTTCCGAATGGTTTGTTCCGCAATCTGACCTTTACCTCAGAAAGATTCATAGTTATATGAATGAAATCAATCCCTTCCAGTAGGGGAGATGAAATCACCTGTCCGCACTAAGGCGGATTGAGACAACACCTGCCGCCACACCCGCTGCTATGATTTGATGAAATCACCTGTCCGCACTAAGGCGGATTGAGACTGGCATCGGCCTCGTATTCCTCCCAGACCTCGGATGAAATCACCTGTCCGCACTAAGGCGGATTGAGACGTCATACTCAACGTCTGTTACAGTCTCGTCGCTGATGAAATCACCTGTCCGCACTAAGGCGGATTGAGACCTGACGCATACGACGGCACCACCATCTCCCTATGCGGTGAAATCACCTGTCCGCACTAAGGCGGATTGAGACATTTTCTTCTCGCCAGAGCCATCCAAAGACCAGGTGAAATCACCTGTCCGCACTAAGGCGGATTGAGACGATGATTTGATTGTGGATGGTTTCTACATTAATGAGGTGAAATCACCTGTCCGCACTAAGGCGGATTGAGACACAAGGAACTTTTTGACCATAGTCTGCCAAGAGGTGAAATCACCTGTCCGCACTAAGGCGGATTGAGACAACATCCAATCCACATTCCGGTTGTATCCCACAGGTGAAATCACCTGTCCGCACTAAGGCGGATTGAGACACGAGCGCTGCAGTGATCCGTTTCCGAATATGTGGTGAAATCACCTGTCCGCACTAAGGCGGATTGAATTTTTGCGGAAAGGGTGCTTTGAACGTGCATGTTTTCCGTTCCGGCCACCGCTTTTGCTGCACTC
>JGI24025J20009_10002622_pt1 | contig 12764 bp, 10 predicted proteins | sample Cruoilmetagenom3_FD_20009 | JGI IMG/M metagenome (IMG submission 20009)
GCATCACTTGGGCATAAAAGTGATGCAAATGTGATTCATCGTGATTCAGATCTGATTCAAGACATGAATCACCTGGAAAAAGAGAACGAAAATCTCAAACTACTGGTTAAAAATCTGGAAACAAACTTTGGATGGCTACGTGGCGAATATTCTCGTCTGGCAGACGCCACAATTCAAAAAGCGTTGCCACGACCACGAAAGAGCGTTTTTTCCAAACTGATGTTTTGGAAGAAAGATTAAAAAGAGATACCAACGTTTTACAGTGTTTTAATGGTGCATGCTCAGGTTTTAATGGGATGAGGACGAACTGAAAGGTTTTTAGAATTTACTTTTTATTTTATCTAAACTTTTGATAGAAGAACCTCGAATATTTCTCGCTCGCATCTTGAACGGTCGAATCGAGGAGATCCAGATATATCGATGTCGTTTTCAAAGACGAATGACCCAAGATCTTCTGTAAAGTTCGGAGATCTCCACCAGATTCAAGGTAATTCACGGCAAAGGTGTGGCGCAACTTGTGCGGGGATCTGCCAGATAGATCTTTGATTATTTGAAAAACTCGCTGTCTCGTCAATATGAAAACATGGTTTTCTTGCTCGATGCTCTCGTCGGCGATATAATCGCGGAGATCGTAGAGAAGTTCACGCGGTGGATACACTATTCTATCACGAGAGCCCTTCCCATGTATCCGAATCGTTCGGTTTCTAAAATCTATGCCGTCTGGTGTGATTCCCAAAACTTCCGATACCCTCAGCCCTGTCAGCAAAATTAGTTCGATAATGATCCGATCTCGGCGTCCTTTGCATCTATCCAAGAGGTTCTTTACCTCTTCATCCTTGAGGTATTTTGGAAGACGTTTAACGGTTTTACTTTTCATATAGGCTTAGTTGTAAAAAAGGAGGTTAAAAACCTTTGCAATGGAAGGAGGAGAAACCTTCTTTTAGATAAAGATTTTACAAAAGATAGGAATTGTAAAACTCAAACTAATTTTTCCATTCCTCTGGTTGGTCATAATCAACACTTAATTCACTAATGTTTGGCTTGTTGCTTTATCTTCCCGAAGGGAAAAGTTTAAATACCTTATCTTCATAGAACATTTAACAACTATAAAAGTTTAGAAGAGATATCGCATGGGAAAAACAACAAAAAGAAAATGGAAAAAATCTGACGACGTTATTATCATGATTAAAGAAATGCGAAAGAATGGTTATACTCTACAAGAGATTGCCGATGCAACAAATACTAATGTAGGAACGGTGGCGAAATACGCCAAAGAAAATACAGTAGACGAAAAAAAGGAGGAAAAAGGAGGAGTTCAAGGTACAACAGATAGCGCTAATCTTGCAAGCCAAAACGAGTCATTCTTTTTGCAAAATACCGGTGGTAGTGTACAAGCGATCATCAAAGCTATTTCCGAAAACGAAAGCATGGCACGAAACATGGGCGTAGTAAGTGGAGTTAATCTGGCAACGTCAGTGAAAAACGCAAGTAGATTGGCACGAGGTGAAGGTGGAGTCCGAGAGCTTGGCGCGTTGGCCGCAGATGTGGGTGGAACACTCGTTGGTTGGTTTAGCGGATGGAGAGAATATCAGAACACGTATCCTTCGACCTCGGGTTTTTCCCAAAATCAAGCCGTTACCCAAAAAACACCTGATCTTCCAATAAGTGTAGAGGCAACGGCGTTAAGATACTTTGATAACGGAAAAACACCGAACGACCTGGTTAAAGACGAAATCTGTAGTATGGCGGCGGCGAAAAGGATTTGGAAAGACTATTGGATCTTTGCCAATACGGAGAAGAAGAAAGAAGAGAAATTAGCAGAGATACGTCGGTTACGGGAAACCGGCGAAGATAGAGGAGAGGGCGTAGAGGATGTGGAGTAGATCTTGCAGCATGTGTAATAAAATAACCTCAGAAGATTCTGAATTTTCTTTTGGCGAAGAAGACTTGCTATTAAGCAAAAATGGACGAGCCTATGTTAGATGTCCCAACGGGCACACTGTTTGGTTGAAAAAGAATCTTCCTGAAGAAGATCTTGAGGAGGCAATTAATAGAAAACTATCCTTAGCCGAACTTAAAGAAAAAGTTCAGAAAATAGAGAGGGTGAATGAAGAGGAAAAAGGCGAACCGATAAACGAACCGATAAATGAAAAAGGCGAACCGATAAATGAAAAAGGCGAACCGATAAACGAACCGATAAATGAAAAAGGCGAACCGATAAACGAACCGATAAATGAAAAAGGCGAACCGATAAATGAACCGATAAACGAACCGATAAACGAACCGATAAATGAGGAGAGTAACTATGGGTGGGTGGCCACGTGCTCGGCGTGCGGTTCAACATTTGAGGTTTTAGAAGATGATATTGGAATTGATAAAGGAGGTCGGGCTTACATCACCTGTTATAATAATAAAGGGCACAAGAAAAAAGGTCCTCACACAATTGTGATTCGTGATGAAAGGATAATGAGTGATCCTGAACTATTAGAAGTAGTGGAAAAAAAGAGAAACGCTCTTGGGATATTGTCCAAAGAGGGCGTTGAAAAGGAGGTGGATAAAAAAATGGAAGAAGAATATAGAGATGGAAAAAGAAAACGAAAGATGCAAAAATCCCTAACGCCGGGGGACCCTCCGGAAGAAAAAGACATTGCGCCTGGGGATCAAACACTGAAGATGAGTGATGAGATGAATGATGACGAGATTACCGCAGACATTCGACAGCGAGGGAGGGAGGCTTTGGACGAACTGAAAAGAAATACTCTCGAGAGAAGATTAAGCATGGCTGGCATGCCGAAAAACGCGCTAAAGTTTGTTTTGGAAGATTTTGATGAGTATCCCGATGTTAGAAGCAACCCGCAGATGTTGTACCAGATGATCAAAGGCTACGCAAACATTGGAAAAGGACAAACGGTAAAAGATTTCTACCTTCAGCGAATAGTTGAATCGATAATGAAGCTTGAACGAATGTACGGTGGTTTTACGGCATCTCCAAGACCTATCCCTCCATTCTCAACGAAGATGGGTACAGATATTCCACCGGATCCGCAAGGGTATTTGAGCGGCGGAGAAGTTGAGAAGCTAATTGCGAAAGCACTGCAAGATAGGGAAAAGGAGGCAAAAAGTGAAGAGGTGGAAAGAAGGCGGGAAGAAGAAATAAGAAAATTGTTTGAGGAGATTCGCAAGACTCAAATGATGGTGTCGCACCCTCCACCTTCGCCAAACCCTGGTGGGAACCAAGATTTTGTTTCTCTATTAGACACGGTTCTCAAAAACATAAAACCTGCTGGCGGAGACAGTTCTGGCATAGCAAGTACAGCGTTCAAAGAGGCAGTTAGCATATTAAAAAGCACTTCTGAAGCTAAGGCATTAGGATTGCCCTCAGGTGTTCCTGCGAGCGTATGGCTCGAAACACAAAAAATGGCACACGAGAGAGATCTAAAAAAGACGGATATAATGGAGACGGAGAGAGAAAGAGAAAATACAAATAAGTTGGTTAAAGACATCGTTGGAATTTTTGGGCCTGCACTCCCTGGGGTAATTAATATCGTGCGAGGAAAAACGACGCCGGGCCAGCAAGCTCAACTCGGCCAATTGTTGTCACAAGCTTTTACGCCAGAGGAACAAGAACAATTAGCGGATTCCATAAATGCGAAGTTACAGCCTGTGCAATCTCTCCCGGAGCCAGAGGTGGAAACCGTAGAAGAGACAGAAAAAAAGGGAAAAAGCATATCCGTATGCCCAGAATGTCAAACCGCAATTGAATATCCTTTAGGAGTGAAGGTTGTTGAGTGTTTTAGCTGCGGTGAAAAATTTCGGGTAGACTTCATTTGTAAAAAGTGCGGGACGAACGTTTTGTATAATGTAAAATCTGAAAGTTTCAAGTGTCCGGTCTGCGGTGCCAAGTATCGCCTTAAAAAGCAAAAAAGCGTGAAGTGAACTCCCTCTTCTGTTCTCCTGACTAGAACTTTTTTTCCAAAAGATTTTCGGGCTATGCCGGATTTAAGCCTAATGTTGTTAGAGAGGGTAAATTGAAAGAAACAGAGAAAGTGAAAGTAAGAGAGGTACCGGTAGAGGTAGCTAAGGCTAAAGAACGGATCAAACAAACAAGAGAGAAAGAGAAGGAAGAGGTCTTAGATGAGATCGTTGCTGAATGCCCTCAATGTGGTGGCAGGAATCTTATCCAGGATTATAAAAGGGCGGAGTTAGTCTGTGAAGATTGTGGTTTCGTATTAGATGATAATATAATTGATCCGGGCCCAGAGTGGAGGGCGTTTGATCATGATCAACGTATGGAGCGGAGCAGAACGGGACCTCCGGCGACGTATAGAGTTCATGATAAGGGTCTTTCTACTATGATAGATTGGGCAGATAAGGATTCCTATGAAAATGCGACATTTTCAGAAGACAAAGCTCAGATGCGTCGGCTTAGAAAATGGCAGAAAAGAATCCGGGTAAATAATTCCACGGAAAGAAATTTGTCGTTTGCCCTCTCCGAGCTGGATAGAATGGCATCGGCGCTCAGTCTTCCGAGAGACGTACGGGAGGCATCAGCGTTAATCTACCGACGGGCACTTGAAAAGAATTTGATAAGAGGGAGAAACATCGAGGGAGTGGCAACCGCGGCGCTATATGCCGGCTGCAGGGAGTGTGGCGTGCCAAGAACTTTAAACGAGATAGCCGCCGTGGCAAGGGTGAGTAGAAAAGAGATAGGAAGAACTTACCGGCTCATCGCCAGAGAGCTCTCTTTAAATTTTATGCCAATTTCTCCAATGGTTTACGTCTCGAGATTCTGTTCTGCGCTAAATTTAAGCGGAGCTGTGGTGACGAAGGCGATGGAAATGATACGGCATGTCAATGAAAAAGAGCTGATGAATGGAAAGGGACCAATGGGAGTCGCCGCTTCTGCAATTTACATAGCTTCTATATTATGTGGAGAGAAACGAGCCCAAAGAGAAGTGGCCGAGGTTGTTGGCGTTACCGAGGTGACGATAAGGAACAGATACAAGGAGATTGCAAAAGAATTTGGTTTCGAGGAAAGAGTAGGCCCCTCTCGGAGCTATGCTCGAGAAGGCAGTATTATCAAAGGCGGCTGATTTTGCAGGACAGAACTGCTGACAATTATCGGAAATGTGCTCGTGCAAATTTTTGATATTTGCTACAAATGTGCTTTAGGCACGATTGTAGTAAATTTGTAGCGGGATGGATGGATTACACCTGCCATTCCCTTTTTACCCAAGCTTTGCTGTGAAACGTGCGAAATAAGGCGTCGCAATCGCACACTTTCAGGAAGGTTGGTATGATTACACCTGCCTCGAGGAGTCGCAGGGTCGCAGGGTCACAGGGTCACATCTCAGCTGGGAGATGCCCGCTTCAACAACCTCATCTCTGTTCTTTCCGAAAGAAAGACAGATTTTTTTTATCATATAACTGCTGGCAAATATTCAAAATATTGCTATCCATATTTTGAATAATTCTACTTATGTGATTATCCACATTAGTAGAAATTCTTTTTATCATAGAACTGACTGACCACAAATGTCACTTTTTTGCATTTGCAATTTTCCGACAATTTCATTCACTGTTGACCGTCCCAGCCCGAATAGACCACCCGCCTTTTCCATCATCCATCCCAGCCTTGCGAGCGCCCATATATTCAAGTCTCTTGGGTGTCTTCTCCTTCTCAGAACGTCACTATTTTTCCTACAAAAATTCGATGGCATTTTTACCGAATAGGGTAAAAATGTGATTTAGGCATATTTCCGAAGATGTGATTTAGGCGCATTTCTAAAATTTATCGCAAATGTGATTTAGGAATATTTTTGGTAAATTTGTAGTGGGATGGATGGGGTTACACCTGCCTCTTCTCTTTTATCCAAGATGGGGTGTTAGACGTGCGAAATAAGGCGTCGCAATCGCACACTTTCAGGAAGGTTGGTATGATTACACCTGCCTGTCTTGGTTTTGGTGGTTTTGGTCGGCGTCTGGTCTCGGGTTCTGACTTCCTTCTTGATGATCAGATTTATCTCAAAAATCTTTAATTTTATTTTTGAGTGAGATCCTTAGGATCTCAATTTTTAAAAAATTTTTGGATTAACAATTTTTGCAAAAACATTTTTCTCTTGCTATGCAAGAGTTTAATTCGTCTTAATAAACATTAATACGAAAAGAAGGCCAAAAAGAATCGCAAAGAGAAAAAAAAGCGACGTTTGCCGTTATCGAAAAGTTTATATAGCCCTTGGATATATAAAAAGATGGGGTGAAATCCTGTGGTGAAATTACAGCAAATCAAGGAGAGAAGTTTTGTCTACATACCTAAAGAATATATCAAGTTGAAACATTGGGAAAAAGGCACTGAGTTGGTTTTGGGTTTCAACGAGCGAGGCAACCTTGAGATTGCAGAGGTTGAGAGTCAACCGGCCGATGGTAAGGAGGTTGTCTCCAATCTCGCCGAACGGCAGACGCACGCCACTAAAGGGCGGGCAAGAAGTAAAAAAGTGTGAAAGATAAAAACAGAGGTGAAAAGAGGATGATGCAAAAGAAGTCTTTAGAACTTTTAGAACAAGTGCAACAAATTCTCCGGAGCTATGATTTTGCCCTTACCTTGAGGCAGATTTATTATCAGCTCGTGGCGAAACAGATAATACCTAACCAGGAGAACCAGTATAAAAGGCTGTCTCGGTTGTGCGTTATCGGTAGGGATGAAGGTATGTTGCCGGAAGAGGCCTTTGCCGACAGACTAAGAGAGATGGATAAGCCAAGCTCGTGGCTTGATCTTTCTGATTTCATGGCCAGCATGAAGAGATCCTACCGCAAAGACAAATGGCAGAATCAGGACGCTTATATAGAAATATGGACAGAAAAGGACGCACTGCGAAGCGTGATCTCTGAGATTACTCATCAGTACGATGCGCCCTTAATGGTGGTCCGAGGGCAAGTAAGCCGAACCGCCATATATGAAAGCTATGAGCGATTTGAAGAAAAGATAGACGAAGAGAAGGACTGTTATCTTTATTACGCGGGCGACTTTGATCCTTCTGGGCTTTCTATTTACCATTCCTTAATGGAGAGAATCGAGGAATACGGTGAGGCAGGCGAATCCATAAACTTTGAACGGATTGCCTTAACTCCTTTACAAATAGACGAGTATAGCCTGCCTTCAGACCCCGGCAAACAGAAAGACCCGAACTATAAAAGGTTTGTTTCAGAATATGGCGATAATGTTGTGGAGCTTGACTCACTGCCGCCGGATGTCTTGAGGAGTGTGGTCAAGGACTGTATCGAACGGCATATTGATCAAGGCATTCTTGCACAAGTGCAAGAAACCGAGGTCAAAGAGCAGAGAAGGCTGGAAGAATTCATAGAGCAGGTCAATCATCTATCCCTAAAGGATGTGGGCTTGCACCATGAGGAGTAAGGACAACTGGTTGATTAGGGAGCATAATATGCGTTCCGTATGGAACGGAAGTTATAAAAATAATAGAGAGTAAGGACAACTGGTTGATTAGGGAGCATAATATGCAGAAGGTAGAAAGTGAAAATATCGAACGGCATATTGATCAAGGTATTTTTGCACAAACTGCGAAGAAGGTTGTTCCCAAGCGAGGGACACATACCGCTAAAAAGCGGGCGGGAGGAGTAAAGGCGTGAAAGAAATGGAAAAGCGGCGTTCTGATGGAACGCCACTAACAGAGGTGAGAGTGCCGTGCAAAGCAATCATCACAGATATTTTCTCTGTGCTGGTTACATATAACCTTTTGGCTTTTGGTTTGGACCAAAGGGTCTGGAATTCTCGCTTTCGCCTCTGTTGAATTTTAAATCAAAGAGGTGAAAAAATGGATATAGAAAAGAAAGAAGAAGAAGAAGTAGGAGAGACGAAAGAAGGTGGCGAGGCCCTTTCTGGTTTGGGGGTTGACACAGGAAAAAAAATCTCAACGGTATTCAATCAACGCGGCGTGGGTTTTGTTCTTCTCCCGGCGGGACAGAAAAAGCCACCAGACAGACCCGAGTGGCAAAAAAAGGAGAATCAATATTCCTTCCAAGAAATAAATGGGTACAGAGGCGCAAGGAATATCGGACTCGTAGCCTCATTTGGTTATATAATCCTCGACGTAGACGATCCGTCTGCATTAAATGGGTTGGAACTCCCAAAAAGTACGAAATGGGAGACTCGGACAAACGCAGAAAGACACGCAATATGGTTCAAATGTGAGGATTCCAAAAGGGCACTATCCAAAAAGGGGGGGCACGCGGATAAGGGCAAATTAGAGTTATTTGATAGCCGCCAATTGGTTGAGGTTGAAGATGAACAAGGGAAAAAGACGTTACATTATGCTCCTATTGGCGAAATTAAGTTAAGGCGAACATACGAAGTGATCCCACCCAGCTGGAAAAGGGTAGACGGAAAAAGAACCGAATATAGGTTCTTGGACGGAGGAGAGATCGCACCACGCACGATCCCACTGGAGCGGTTGATTTCCTCACTTGATAAACTTGGTATCGTTTTTTCGTCCAAACCAGCTAAAAAAGCTAAAAAGGCAAGCGTAGGCACGATTGCGATCCCGAGTTTAGAAAAAGGAAAGAAAAAGAACGAGACACCCACCAACGCCGCAAACCCAGTAACGGCAAATGACCTACCACCCATAGAATTGGAGAAGTCGATCCTTTTGAGCACTCCGGAAGGCGATCGAAATAACCAGTTGAACGGCTCTTCTTTTAATTTAGCCCTCAAAGGTGAGGAATATGAGATTGTTCTTGCTGAATTGGCACCAGTGGCACGGAAGATCGGTCTCATCCCACAAGAGATCGAACCAACGATCAGAAGTGGGTGGTCCGCTGGAATGGATCAACGGACGGAAGAAGAGGCAGAATCGGAAAGGAAAGGAGGCGGCGATCCGAGCATATTCATGGAAAATAGGAAGGTGGTCACTAAGCTGATTGCCGATGATATTATGTCAGATTCCACGTTCAAAACAAGAAGAGGCGATCTTGAGATATTTTGCTATGATGCTGGCACTGGCATATACAATGAGGGCGGCGACGAGCTGATTCGAGAGGAAGTTACCAGACGTCTTGGCCGATCGTCCGGCGAACACGTTAAAAATGAGGTGATCGGGCACATTCGAGATAGTACGCTCACAGAACAATCGGCATTCAACAAGCACACGTCCTTGCTCCACATGGAGAACGGAATATTTGACCTTTCCCAAGTTGATGGGAATGGAGATACAACGGAGTTAGGGGGATTCGATCCCGAGATCATAAGCATCACAAAACTTCCTATCCGATATGCGGAGTGTGCGGATTGTCCCAAGTTTAAGGAGTTCTTGGAGGAGATCCTCACACCCAGCGATATTTTGGCAGTGCAAGAGATCTTCGGTTCTTGTCTCCTCAAAGATTACCGTTTCCAGAAGGCGGTTATGTGTGTCGGAGATGGCTCTAATGGAAAATCCACCCTCCTTAATGTCCTTAAAGAGTTTCTTGGAAGAGATAACGCGGTCAGTATCCCCCTTCAAGATCTATCAAGAAGGTTTACGCCCGCCCAACTCTTCGGAAAGCTCGCTGATATACATCCCGATCTGCCCTCTAAGGCACTCAGAGAAACGGGTATCTTTAAGATGCTTACCGGTGGTGATCCAATAACGGCTGAGGTGAAGTATAAGGCAAAATTTATAACCTTCAGAAACTATGCCAAGCTGATCTTCTCCACGAATGAGATCCCGAAGTCATCAGATGATTCGGACGCATTCTTTCGACGGTGGATACTTATCAACTTCCCTAACAAATTCGAGGGAGATGAGGACGATACTCTCCATTGGAGGAAGATTGCAACACCGGAGGAACTATCAGGTATCTTTAATTGGGCACTTATAGGATTAAGGAGACTTCTCGATCGTGGGAACTTCGAGCACCACGAGACAGAAAAGGTGAGAGACGAATACCAAAGGATGGCATCGCCCCTCTATGCCTTTACCAAAGATCGCATCGAGGAGGACCCAGAAGAGTTGATCAGTAAGGAGGACTTTTACAATAGTTTTGTGGACTATTGTAAATCGGAGAGTCTTCCCGTGATTAGTAAAAGCGTCGTGGGTAAAGAACTCCCAGAATACGTACATGTGGTATCCCAATATAAACGGGTTAGCTCGGGAAGGGCGACGGTTTGGAAAGGGATCAAATACAGAACGGATACGGATACGGATACGGATACAGAAACCAATCTCCGAGATTATTTAGGAGAGGAAGAAGAAGAGGAGCTTTGACCAACGCCAAAGAGGTGGTGAGGGTGGTGAGGGTGGTGATAGCATTTTCCCTACTCCCTATTTACTGCACATTCTCTAGATTATATAATGGAAAAAAGGTATGACCACCTTGACCACCTTGACCAATGCCAAAGAGGTGGTGAGGGTGGTGAGGGTGGTGATAGTATTTTCCCTACTCCCTATTTACTGCACATTCTCTAGATTATACAATGGAAAAAAGGTAACTGCACATTCTCTAGATTATACAATGGAAAAAAGGTAACTGCACATTCTCTAGATTATACAATGGAAAAAAGGTATGACCACCTTGACCACCTTGACCACTTGGTAATGATATGTGTTTACAAAGGGAATGAAACCGTAATGATGGCGCGGGGTTCAAATCCCTCCAATCCTTCCTATATGTCATGTCCGCCTTATTTTCAAATGTCAGCATGGGTCGACAAATGTCAACATGTCAATATGGGTCTTCAAATGTCAGCATGGGTCGACAAATGTCAACATGTCAATATGGGTCTTCAAATGTCAGCATAAATGCCAACTTGGGTCTTCAAATGCCAACTTGGGTCTTTAAACGTCAACATAAATGTCAACATGGGTATATGGCGATGACGGTGGTGATGCCTTTTTCAATTTATGAGATCGTTTTTGGCTGCGCGTGTTTGCGTGGGTTGAATGTTGTAACGGTGAAGTCAAGAGGTAAATCTACGGAATTGTTAAGAATAAACATAACAGACAATAATGACTAACGTTATCTAATAGTTAGATACATCTTTACAACATTCAACACACGCGAACACACCCAAAAAAAGAATATTCGCTTTACAATAGTCAGTAAAAAACAAAATCTTTTTATACCTTTTTTGAATATTGTAACTGGGTGTGATAAAGTGAGCAACGATATATCAACCAGCACCATATCTGAGAGCATAACCAGGAAGGAAAAAGAATACCTGTCTGAAACAAAGAAAAGTGGCATAAAAAAGGTTATATTGAATAACGGGGTGTTTTCTCCAAACTTTCTTCCCAACAATATTTCGCATAGAAAGCAAGAGATAGAACACCTATTGGAACACTTTTTACCAACAAGATTCCAGAAATATTGCTCAGATTTATCACTCTACGGAGTAACGGGCTGCGGGAAGACGCTCGTTATGAAAATATTGAAAGATGCTTTAAGCGAAGGAGTGGAAAACACATTTTACGTTTTTGTCTCATGTGAAGTGAACAGTACTTCGTCAGCAGTTTGCAAATCAATACTGAATCAAATAGGCGTTAAATGGGTTGGAAGTTCTGTATCTGGGTATATTAATCAAATAGAAGATGCAATAAGCGGCAAGTTGCTTCTTTTGATCTTAGACGAAGTAGATCTGTTTTTAAAAAAGAGAAAAACAAATGAGAATCTGATAGAGGTATTCAGTAATTGGAATAACTGCGTATTGGTCTTTATCAGCAATGACCCAGGATGGCACGATCTCATAAAGGATCACAGAACAATATCAAGACTGCATCTATCAAATATGATATTTGAGCCTTATGATGAATATGATATATTCGACATCATTAAAGATAGGGCGAAGATCGGGCTGGCAGAAACATCGTTCGATGATAACCTGCTACGAGAGATCTCACAGTTCACGGCACAATACAACGGAGACGCCAGAGTCGCTATAAAGCTATTACACCGATCGGCTGAATATGCAGAGGAGGAAGAAGACGAAAAAATAAACACCCCGCATCTAAACAAAGCGATAGACTCGTTAGAGGTAGATAATAAGTTAAGTTTCATAAAGACGCTACCACCACAACACAAAGTCATTTTAATATCAATATATAACGCATCTAAAAATTTTAAAAATCCTACCATCGATGCCGTGTATGAAGAGTATAAAAGATTGGTGAGGTATCATACAGAATGGAGGAAGCTTGCCAGACACACGGTTGAAGTTTACATCAACGAACTGGAAACTTATAAACTGATTCAGCGGGTGGTTGGAAAAGGTAGGGGTAGAGGGAAAGGACGAGACCCAACCTGTATTATCACTGCGTTTGATGTGAAAAAATTTGAAGAGATGTTGAAACGTTAAAGATCGATCAAAAGTTGATGCAAAAGTGATGCAAAAGTGATGCAAAAGTNATTCATGGGTGATTCATCTATGGCGAAACGAGTTGTCATATCCATACCAGAAGATGTTTTAAAACAAGTTGATANCGAGGCGGAAAAGTCGGATAAGTCCCGTTCTGGCTATCTGAGCGAGATGATTCAAAGTGCATCACTTGGGCATAAAAGTGATGCAAATGTGATTCATCGTGATTCAGATCTGATTCAAGACATGAATCACCTGGAAAAAGAGAACGAAAATCTCAAACTGCTGGTTAAAAATCTGGAAACAAACTTTGGATGGCTACGTGGCGAATATTCTCGTCTGGCAGACGCCACAATTCAAAAAGCGTTGCCACGACCACGAAAGAGCGTTTTTTCCAAACTGATGTTTTGGAAGAAAGATT
>JGI24025J20009_10002624_pt1 | contig 12755 bp, 10 predicted proteins | sample Cruoilmetagenom3_FD_20009 | JGI IMG/M metagenome (IMG submission 20009)
ACATGCCTGAATGTCCGCTGGCGACTCTGGAACCATAACAGGGTAATAGAACCGGCGCATCGATTGAAATCATCATCCCATCACAGCGTTGTGCAGCCGGATCATCCTGTCGATCGCGTCGCTGTCAAATCCACGCTTCCTCATCCTCCGTATCCGCTCGTCTATGCTGATGCGCTCTGTGTCGTCCACGAGATTGTCGGCATGAGCAACGATCATCTCCTCGGCAGTCTCAGGCAGATAATCCGCCCGCGGAAGCCCGAGCCGTTCCGCCTCTTCTTTCGGGATGCCGGCACCGATATGCCGCTTGATGATCCGCACGATCCGTGTGTCTAGGCCAAACGCCTGCGCAATCTCTGCTCCTGCGACTGCGTGATCGATGCCATTTGAGCGTGCACGCCCGATATCATGGAGCAGTGCGCCCGCAATCACCAGTTCGATGTCTGCGTGGTTCCGGTGCCTCTCGTTGTACCCCATCACAATCTCCCGGGCGCATTCTGCGACTGCCCGGGCGTGTGCGATGACGTCTGGTGGGCAGCCTGCTTTGTGGAGCAGGCGGATTGCGTCTTCAGGGGTCATTTAAACAATGTCCTACCAAGCCTGAGACTTTTTATTGTCTTCTGGGAATTGGGTTTTGGAAAACCACAGAGAGCACAGAGGACACGGAGAAAAGCAACTCTCTGTGCCCTCCGTGTCCTCTGTGGTTGATCTTCTTTGCCATACCCATTTCCAGAACAAATTAAAAAGTCTGCCAAGCCTCATCCTCCTCAGGTCGTAACCAATCCTTCATAAGAGAGGTCTCGCTTGCGATTGCTGTTTTCGCCCCTTCTTGCAACGATTTCTCCTCTAAAAAGAGTGTAAAATCCAGCAATTCCTTCACTTGTATCTCCCTGTACCTGCACCTATGTCCCCATCGTCCACGAATGGAGATACTCGTCCTGCTCTGCCGTCAATGTCTCGATCTGTATCCCCATCGCAGAGAGTTTCAGAGCCGCAACCTCCTCGTCGATCTCGGTCGGCACAGGATGGACCTGATTCTCCAGCCCCTCGCCATGTTCAGCGATGTGCCTGACACAGAGCGCCTGATTCGCAAAACTCATATCCATGACTTCAGGCGGATGCCCGAATGCGGATGCCAGATTGACGAGTCTCCCCTCTGCCAGCACGTATATCCGGTTGCCGTTTGCAAGCAGATACTCCATGACATCCTCCTTCACCTCACTGATCCCGACCGCAACCGATGATAACCCGGGCAGATCGAGTTCGACATTGAAGTGCCCTGAGTTTGCAACGATCGCCTGATCCTGCATCAGCTCAAAGTGCTCCGCCCTGATCACCGATATGTCGCCTGTTACCGTTATGAAGAGATCGCCGATACGCGCTGCATCCGCCATCGGCATCACCCGGTACCCATCCATCACAGCCTCGAGCGCCTTTCTCGGGTTCACCTCGACAACGACCACGTTTGCGCCAAGCCCCTTCGCACGCATGGAGACGCCCCTTCCGCACCAGCCGTATCCGACAACGACAACGGTCTTTCCGGCAAAGAGCACGTTTGTTGCATTCATGATCCCGTGGATCGTGCTCTGCCCGGTGCCGTACCGGTTGTCAAACATCATCTTGGTCTCGGCGTCGTTTACAGCGATCACCGGATAGCGAAGTGCACCGTCTGCTGCCATCGCTCGCAGCCGTATCACGCCGGTCGTGGTCTCCTCGCAGCCGCCGATGACGCCCGGAAGCAGTTCCGGATGATCGCTGTGCAGGAGTGCGATCGTGTCTGCGCCGTCATCGAGCGTGACATGCGGATCGATCTTGATCGCCTCCTCGAGGCACTCGTAATACTCCTTCTCGTTCTCCCCCCTGACCGCGAATACGTGCGTTCCGTCTGCTGCGAGCGATGCGGCAACGTCGTCCTGTGTGCTGAGCGGATTTGATGCCGTGAGCGCAATATTCGCACCACCTGCCTGAAGTGCTGTTATCAGGTTGGCAGTCTCAACGGTTACGTGCAGACATGCAACGACGTTTATCCCCTCAAGCGGGCGTTCTTTCTCGAATCGCTCCCTGATCTTATCAAGCACTGGCATGTGCCGCCGTGCCCATTCGATCCTCTGCGCACCCTCGTCCGCAAGTGCTATATCCTTTATGATGTGCGGTTTCATTTTAGTCTCCTGTGATTCTGGTATCAATAAGTCCGTCTCTATTATTCTTAAAGTTCAACACTCAAATATCCGGTAGCGTCCTATAAACCATGATCTCTACATACCCCGGACACTACCCTTATTTCATGGAATAGTGATGTTCCCGGATCGCTGGCTGAGTCTCGATATCATGCCGGTGTCGTCGCGCACTTCAAGGTCTATTTCAACGTTCTGGCATGTCGTCAGGTTCAACTTCACAGGTCTTACCTTCATCCCTGTCAGGTTGTTGTAGTCATATATTGATGTGGAATTATCCCACACAGCCCATCGATATTCTGTGATGAAGCCGTCCGGATCAAACGACTCTGACGCGTCCAGTATCAGATAATCCCGATAAGATACGTTATCTCCATCCACCAGACGCTCGGTCTCGAACTGCACCTCTGCAAGCGGCACAGGCGGCATAAAGGTTCGCTTGAAGATATTGATGAGCGAGGTGATCACCTCGATCGTGAGTGGATCGCTCTTACTCACAGGCAGTGGCGGGGTAAACGTCTCGAACCGGGTCGTGTAAGCGATATTGTAGCTGCTCGTGTTGGTCATACTGCCGGTACCGAGTAGCGTTATGTTCCCGGTGATATCGTCCATTATATAATTGCCAGATGGGGTGGCGATGACGTTGCCACCGGTCACATTCTTAACAGTTGCACTGTACACCATGTCAGGATATAACACGTACGGATACGCCACACGTGGGTTTTTCGGCAGGGGATATATATAATCGTCGCTATTATTTGTCCAGCCCGTAAAAGTAATATTCCCATCCTCACTGGTATTGATGACGGTCCCTGTAAAATTCAGGCATATCTCCTTGCTTCCTGCAGTAGGGACCATGACTCTCTTCTTGAAATTGTATCCTACGGGATATTCCCTATAATAATCGAGATTGCCAGACGCATCCTTAGCCCTATAGTTCATTGCGTGCATGCCATTCAGACTGATCGCGGTGATATGTGAGTCATCGGTGTTAAGGTTCATGATGGTTGCGTTGACCGAATGCCAGTGTGCTGCCACGCGGACCGGCGCAAACTCGGAGAGAAATATCGCAGTAAAGACGCTCACTGGAACTGCAAGCAGGAGGGTTACAGCAGTCATCACAAGCGTTCCGATGATAAAAATCCTGATGCCGTAGACCTGCTCGGAATAACTCCATTTTGTTCCTGTGATAAAGCCAATGCCCTCGCTCTCAAAGATAGGGAGCGCGGTCTTGAAGATGAATGCGATAAAAAATATGGTGATTGCTGCTGTTGCGAGAACGCAGGTTAGAAGGAGTAGGTGCGGTGCTTTCGATCGGAGTTTACCCTGGTTCATCTTTAAAAAATAATGATTGATTTGTGCCCCGGATAGGCACAAATCAGAGGGGTTCTCACGCAAACGTGGTCACTGCGAAGTATCCGCACTGGTCGAAGTAGGTTGTTGCACCAGGGGACATCGCGAAGGTGATGAACGCCTGCTCCATCGAGTTTGGCTCGCCGTTTGTGATGTAGTTCAGCGGGCGGGTCAGACCGTTAACGTAGTTGGTACCGTCGTCCTTCTTGAGTTCGTCCTTGATGTCGCCCTTCAGCGTGGATGTTGAATTACCGGTGGCGACAGATGGGGTTGTTACTACTGTACCATCAACGATTCCCAGTATCTCAACCTCTGCAAGACCGTTCTCTACCGCAAATCCGAAGTCAACGAAGCCTATGCNGTCTGTCGTACCTTTCACCTTTGCAAGCACGCCAGCATTTCCGGTCTNGGAGACCTGTGTGGTGTCAGCGTCATCTACTGCGGCATCGAGTGTGAGACTGAGATAATCCTCAAATGTGTCTTCTGTGCCTGATGCATCAGCACGCTGGACGATCGTTGTACCTGCAGGGACGGTGATAGCACCGCTGTCTATGGTCAGACTACCAGCAGCATCTACGACAAGATCATAGAGTGATGTCAATTCAGCCGTTGTTGTTCCGGTAGCAGAACCGGTAAAAGTACCACCCGGGTTAGCGATCACAACAACTGCACTGCCGCCGATCTGCTCTACCTTGAGGTTAGGGTACTTGTCCAGCTCATCAGACTCCACTGGTCTTGATGCCGCGCCGATGTCAACAATGTTCATTCCGGTTGATGATACGCCTGCGCCAGAGCCGCCGCCCTGTACGGTGATCTTCACGCCCCGATGTTCATCCATGTACGCTTCTGCGAGTAACTCTGATACCGGCTGCACGGTTGTGCTGCCCGCGATCAGGATTTCGGTCGAGGATGCTGATGTAAGCTCCCCGGTGTTCGATTCTTCGGATACATCCGATGAGAACGTTCCCATGATCGTTCCCACAGCCGCAGCACCTGTAATTGCCACGACGACGAGGACGAGCGTTGCCACGATAGGCGACACTGCACGAGTGTCCTCCCACATTCCTTTGAACAGGTCCTTGATTCTTGTTCCTATATTCATATTCCTTGTTCCTCCTTTGTGTTGGTTTTTCTGTTCTTGTGACAGAGTGAGCACTCACTCTATCATGTTAGAGCGACCCTTTTCCGGATCAAATCCCGGAACTCCCCCGGTTGTCTGCCAGCGCGCTCTGATGGTATGGTTGTAACTGCATCTATATGAACCTTGTACATGGGATATATTTATGCGCAAAATACTTATAGTTAACACTGGAATCTATATAGATAGAAAAACACGCACCAGCAGGTAAAAACGTGATGCAGCGGCGGCATTGTGCTGATAATACGGTATCATTCGTGCTCGGTTGAGTCTCATACGTGGGGATGAGAGTAAGGCTTATGAGCAGGGAATTTATTAATTATACCCATGGTAACAGAATCTGTTACTTCGGATGAACAAAGAAAAGGTCTATTTTCCGGAAACATGGATTTTACTGATTTCTGTTCGGATATAAATAATCAATTATATTTTATTTCTTAATACTTTATTCCCAGACTCAATTTCAATTTTTTATCGATCTCCGCCATTGTTTCATCAGGCAAATGCCCCAACTTTCTTGCAACGAGTCTCTCGGGTACGGTCATGATATATTCGCACCGCACTACAGATGTCTTTACCAACCCCGAAGACTCAAAATCTTTCGTTCCCTCAACAATCATATATTCCGTCTCTTTCAAATACTCTACAATTCGAGAAGTTATCCCCGCCATAATCAGATCCCAAAAACGCCTATCAATCGAATGGTCAGAGATTATCAACGCTGGGCGTGCCTTCTGCGATGCACCTTCTGAAGTTACGAATGGAAATGGAATGATGACAACATCGCCACGGTCATAATTCATAGACATCTTCCTCTTCGCTATCCCAGATATTCTTTAGCGCTTGCTGTTGCAACAACAAAGAACTCATATCTACCTGAGTCCTGGTCTTTTCTTCATGCACAAGCCTTAAAACCAGAATGTCATCCTCATCAGCCAACAATTTGAACCTCATGCCTGCCCTCAATCGCATCCTCTCAACGCTTCGCTTTGGGATCGATAGATATCCTTTTTCTGTGATTTCTACATACGATGCCATTTTTATCTTTCCGCCTATACATTCGGTTTTGTTTTTATGAGGCTTATTCTCATGCAATACACTTCTCCCCGATGTAATCATAATATCTGTGTTTAAATGAATCGAAATCCTTTATTGTCTGCCGCGCGACATCATACAGGAAGTTTCGGTCTTTGCAGTAGATCACCTTGCCTTTCAGAGCGTCTGTCCTCACATACAGCGGAAGTTGTTGGAAGATTTGTATATCGTAGATGTTATCAAAAAGACTGGAGATTACTTTAAACCTATATCGAGATGCGTAATCGTCGTCGTTGGTGTCATAATAGATTGCCAGATCGATGTCTGAGTCTTCAGTCATCATGCCTCGCACAGATGAACCATATTGGATAATAAATTTAACCTTCTCAAAATCATCCAGCGAGGTGATCTTTTCAATGGCTATCCTCAATTTGGAATCGAGTGAGTTCATAGTTTTTTCCGACACGATTTGATTGAGATGTAAGCACTATCTAAATATCCAGTGATATTTAAACTTTCCATACCCACTTCCGAGATCATCCGGCAAATCGTGACGTACATATTTACCACAGAGACGGAAGTCGCGGAGATTTTTGCAGAATCCGGAATCTGCGTTCTTTTGCATCTGTTCACGTCCCCGGCGAAACCGGGGGACCACCCGTCCGCAACAGTACGAACGCCAGCAAGAAGCCTGAAACCGCAACTATGATCGCGATCAATGTGAGCGAGGTATCCGCGATGGTGGATGCCATTTTACATACCGTCCCAACGACAGAACCTGCCCACTGCACACCTTCCCTGATCTGATGCGGTAGTCGGTCAGTTATGCCGAAGAGTTGCGGTGATGTATGCAGTACTGTTTGATTTGTCTGATTGCCATCCGACCTGTGCAGCAAAACCTGCTGCGATGTTTTAAACTGTGTCGAATTTGAAGGTTCGGCAGGTGTCGGTGTCGGTACCGCGGTCTCATTGACACCCTCCTTCCCTGACCCATTATCCGGCGTCACCCAGCCGCCTGATGACGGATCCCAGACCTGTGCCACCTCGACGCCAGACTCCCAGAACGAGGAGCGAACCACGCCTTCGTAGTAGTTCCGAGCTCTGAACCAGACCTCAGCGTACGGAAGATTCAGTTCATCGAACCGGTCAGGACGTATCAGGTAGGACGCTTCAAGGGATGTTCCCGGCGGGAGAAGAACGCCTTCTACTGCTATGCGGTGGGAATCATCGACCCTGCAGAGATCAAGATCCCATTCGGAAAGCGGTAATCCACCGCCCTCGATTCCCTCCTCAGCACTCTCCTCGATATAGCCCGCGCCAGCAGGCACGGTGTCGGTGAGGTTGATATATGCAGCGCGGTCACCATCGTTTCGCAGATTCAGGGTTACCTTGTATGTTCCGTAGCCTTCCGGTTCTGCGACCGTTTTGGTCAGATTGATGTGGGGTCCGTGAACCGTGATCGTAACGCCACTCGATTCCCATGAAAAATCCTTTCCATAGAAATCCGCCTCAACAGACGGCGCATCGAAGGTATACGTGCCCGGCTTTGTCGGGAAGAGCTTGTACCCTATAGAATATGGAGTCTCCTCAGATACGCATGCTGGCGATCCTTTTGTATAGGTCTTGGCGACCCTTAAGCCATCCGGGATCGAGGAATCCGTAATATTGAGATTGTGGACAGAATAGAAACCGACGTTGTAAACGCGGAGTTCCACGGTACTCCACTCACTCACGTTGTATATCAGAGCCTCTGGCATACATGCGACCAGCTCACGCAGACTGTACTTATTCGATCTCACGAGATTGCACGGGCTCATACCGATTTCGTCATAGCTGACCGATTTTACCACCCGGATCTCAGGGTCGGTGCAGGTGAGAGTCATGGAATTGTTTGTCTCATGCTGCCCGTCCTTGATGTCGAATCCTTTAGCATAAACCGATATACTGTAATTGATCTCGTAAGGCGAGGTTATTCCATCCCACGTTGGAGCAATAACCGTAAAATTGATCGATTCTTTAGCATCTTTCTCCATGCATCCTAAATTTTTGTATATGGTCTGATCATGAAACTCTAAGCCCTTGTAACCCTTCAATTCCAGTTCCCCGATCTCAACAGTTAATTTGACAGTCTCTATCCATGCATCTCCTGTATTCCTGACATCGATCGTGATCGTCTTCTCTTTTTCCGGAGCATACTGGTCAGAGGATACGTGAATCTCCTCGAAATCCTCGGATGTCGCATCGATGTTGATATCGAGTTCAGGCATTCCTCTGCAATAGAATTTAAGGTGTGCTGACGGGGTTTTATGCGAATCTGTGGTTATATCGGTCAGTTCCACTTTTATCTCGGAATCCCAGTCGAAACAACGATCATCTTCCTGCCGGTTAAGATTCAGGATTGCTCTCCTCACCGCTCCACCCTTCTCGATCGATATGGCTGATGCGTTCAGACTGACGTCAAAATCGTCAGCCCGCAGGATGTACACATCATCACTCTCATCACTCGCAACGAGTTCATAAGTCCTGCCCCATGCGATGCTTGCGCTGCCAGAGCTCACCCATTCCACATCGGCATCCAGATCGTCATTTAAGCACTCATTCGCGGCGGCGAGTGCTGTTGTTAGCAGCAGGAAAAAGAGGACGGTGAGAACGATCTTCCCTATCATTTTAATCTTCTGATATATGTAAGGAGTATGATCATTACACATACGCAACCGATGATGGCGATTCCGATAGCCATCAATGGAGGCGATTTCTCCTCCACAGAAAATTCCACTGGTATCCTGACAGACGCTCCGATGCCAAGACCTGTTGACGCACCCGGAAAACCTGTGATAAGAAGGCTTCCTGAATGATCCCCCACCTCAAAGTCAGATGGGATAGCCATGGTAACATTGATCAATCTGCTCTCCTTCGGATTCAATGCGAATTCGGACGCAGATAGTTCGGTTATATCCTCAAATGTCTCTGCCACAACAACGATCTTCTCGACCTCACTACCGGTGTTGATGACGTAGAGACTCTTTGCTGATCCGTCACCTGCATCCAGGACCCCGTAATCGATTATGTCAGGAGATGCTCCAACCCCTAATGCAGATGCAGTCTGTACGTGCGTCGCAATCACGAGAAGAGCGATTGCCGCCAGAATAACTGCTTTTTTATTCATTATTATTTCCTCCTGTGTAAAATAAAGAGGGGATCATATCCCCTCTGCCACGAATAGCACGGTTCCATCGTACTCGCCACCAGCCCACTCCGGAACCTCAAGCGATGCCGCGACATCCTCTGCGTATTCGAAGTCGGTTACATCGGCAGGTACCCCAACAGATAATCCGTCCACGGAACCGCCGTTTAATCTGAGCGCACCATCGTAGAAGCCGCTCTCATCTGCCCCGATCTCCGCTGTCACAACGACGTTATGCGTGCCTGAGTTCACGATCCTGATCTGCGATGTAGCCGAGTTCAGTCCGGCTCCAACCATTCCGAAGTCAAGCGCGGAAGTCTCAACCGTGATCGAGATCGCAGGAACGACGTTTGCCGAGAGTTCGGTTGTGCTCGTATCGCCAGCAGGCGTTCCTTCTCGAAGCACGCACTCATCCACGACCTCGCCCGAGTCGCTTATCGCCTTTAAGGAGACTTCCCCTCCATCGACGCTGATCATGCAGTAGTGCTTGGACGGATAGAAGGATTCGACGTCACCTGACCACGGTGTATCCTGCTGCGCATAAAACGGCGCACCAGCCCCGCCAGTAATGATCTGCCAGACCGGGTTTGTGAAATTCGGATTCGTTGATCCGTCGAGGTACACCGGTGTCTCATCGTCGATGCTCATCCTGTTGTAGTTGTGCTCGTCGCCAAATAATACTGCCACGACCTTGCCATTCTGGCTGATCGCCCCCCAGAGTTCATCCCTGCGCTCGATCACGTATGTCCGATCAAGCGGGTTTCCATAGTAATCCTCGTTTTCAGAGGATTCTCCTCCATTATACCACTGTGCATCATGCAGATGCCCCCCGTTCGGGAATGCCGGCTCGTGCGCGAACATAAAGATGTGTTCGATCGTTGAATCATCTCTCGCATCATCAAGTACGTCCTTGATCCACGCAAGCTGGTTGTCCATCACATAGCCCTCGAGGTTGCCTCCGAAGTCCTCAGGGTGGCTGCACCACCAGTAGTTCGTGTTAAATGCAATGACTCTCGTATTCCCGTAGTCAAAGTAGTAGACGTTCTCCGCGTAGCTCGGAGCGGTTGTGTTTTCAGGATCCGGGGAACCACCAGCCGGATTCACAAACTCCTCGGCAAAGATCGTCTCAGCACTCTTATTGGCGCCATCGTCCTGCTTATCGAACTCGATGCCATACTTGCTTCCATCATCGTAGACATCCAGCAGAGCCTCGTGGTTGCCCATAACCTCGTATATCGGGATATAGCATCCGACCTGCTCTGTGGCGTCCTTCCATGCCTCAAGCTGTCTATGATAGTCGTCCATGCTCGTGGTATACCCATTGACGAGATCTCCGCTGAAGACGACGAAGTCTGCGCCGTTCTGGTACGCGTCGATCGTGAACCTGCCGAGCTTGTGATAGTTAACACCGGCAAAGCTCCTCTCGCCGCCACCAACGCCGGCTCTCGAATCCGACATTATCGCAAACTCAAACTTCGGGCTTGCCGGTTCGGTTGTGAAGTGGTATGTAGCATAGTTCACACCATCGACAAGCACATCGTACTCATATCCCGTACCCCGAGAGAGTCCTGTGATTGCTATCTTGTGGCTGGTACCAGACGCCCCATCGGTGTAAGACCCGCCGTCGATCTCAACCGCGGCGGTCGTGGGTACATCGGTCTTCCATGAGATCACCGCACCGCCTGTTGTCACAAGATCCACAAACGGACCTTCGATTATGCACGGCACGAGATTATAATCCCCATCGACCCTGAACCTGCCATCATAAAATACTGATGACGCCACTTCCGGGTTGTAGAGTTCGATTCTGTAGCAGATCACACCTCCATCTTCTCCGAAGTTGCAGATGTCATAACGCGCGCCCTCAAACTTCCCGATGTTGATCGTGGCGCTGTGGGATGCGCTCTCTCCAGTCAGATCTTCTGTAGTTGATCTTCGATACTGCGGCACCTGTATCTCCTGCTCTGGCACGTAAAGCCCGTAGTATACCTTCGCCCCCGGTGTTGCAAGCAACGTATCGAACTGCAGCGTTGCTTCCTTCGCACCGGCGTCGACCGTCACATCGACTTCATCCACCAGAAGATAATCAGGCGTAGCGTCCTTCTGCGGCAGTGCCGGGTACATGGGATCATGCCCCAGATTGCCGGCTTGAGTGCATACTGGTGATACAAGTACTGCCATCACCAGAATGGCGATCAAGCCATTTTTCATATATGTTCTGTTCATGGTTGTCATTCCTCCACGGTTTATGCTGGTGATCGATCGCCTGATCAGGAGTCTGCAGCAGGGAGACAGCGACTCGATCACCATGTTACACGCGTGGGGATGGCTTGCTATATAAAATTTGCACAAATGATGTATTTAGGAGTGATTCACCTATAGTTAGCACCAGAATCTATATAGTTATCAAGCAATCTCCAGCAGCCACTTCCGCAAGGGTCTGAACCGATCCACAAACTTGTCACTACAGATGAAAAGTTGGTTGAAATGTTTTCACTGGTACTGAACAACAGCAGCCCCCACTGGGATATTAATCACTCACGCCTGCACCCGGCGTCTGTGTCTGTACACGACATACACGGTCAGAAAGAGCGCAACAAAGACGAATGGCATGACCGAATCGAATATTATGGACGGCGCGTACCAACAGGATGTGCAGAACGTATACAGCGACAGTATCGTTGCAACGAGCATACTGATGATCGTTTTCATGACTAAAACCTCATCCTGATTCTTGATAAACCTTGCACATAGGAACTATATAGATACCTGGAAATCATACCTGCCTGAGTATCTTATACCCAAAGACGGCGATCGTGACCACAACAGAGGGTATGAATTCCTGTAAAAGGTGATTAAATCACGAATGCACACGTTTAGACGACTTCCAACGATCCGGATGACTATGGTATTCCGTTCTCATCACATAACGAACAGCGTGGCGAAGGTATTGCCCTAAGTATTGGTTTATCCGAACTTTAACGACATCAAATAAGCGTAAATAAACGTAAATGCCAGAATATGTATAATTGATTCACAAATATATCAAGCACTTAATCCGCATCCATTTTTCACAATCATCATAAAACAGATTAAACATGTTGTATGTGTTTATCTTTTAGCCACAGATTAACGCGGATTACACGGATTTCATCAATCTACTCATTCCCATGTTCCCTCATACTGCATGTTATGATAAACTATCATAGAATAGGACACTACTATAAATTCGGCGGGAGCAGAAATAAAAAATATTACAAAGATATCATCGATGAAGTAATTATACATAACATGTCTCGTACTGCACAGGAGACCAGAGAGATATGACCGTCGCAACAAACCGTGGACATATAGAAGCCCAGTGCTTCTGCGTTGTCAAAAGCCATATAAATCAGAAGCTTTACTAAACATAACGATGGCTACGAAAAAATGTTGTTACATGGATAGGGACTGTACATCGGAGTGCGTGGCGTACCTCGATGTCAGCGAATTGCGTGAAATGGCGAAAAGTATGGGTTTGAATGATGTGCATTGTATCCGTGTTTTCATGGAACTTAGCCGCATGATGACTGCAATGGACACGATGGGGTTCGAAGATTTTGAGGGCGACGACGACGAATTTTAAAGATAACTTTGCACCTTTCGTTAAACTGGAGAACGAGAACACAAGGGCGCAAAGATTGAAAAAACCACCCCTTCGGCATATTTTGGAAACTACAGAATCCGGAAACTTTTCATCTGTGTTCGGTTAGATGGAAAGGCTAAACACGTACAACATGGCACAATCGAAAATTCCAGTGAAATCACTATATCCTTAAATTTTTACCGCAGAGCACGCGGAGAGCGCAGAGGCATCAGGAAACCCAGCGAGGAT